>Ga0172366_10000069_pt1 | contig 55335 bp, 54 predicted proteins | sample LakKivSesite69cm_FD_114533 | JGI IMG/M metagenome (GOLD analysis project Ga0172366, IMG submission 114533) | Sediment microbial communities from Lake Kivu, Rwanda - Sediment site 69cm | ecosystem: Environmental > Aquatic > Freshwater > Lake > Sediment | place: Rwanda: Western Province, Lake...
AAATAGAGCACTGATTTAGGAAGCGTGGATATCATGGGAAGAAAATCGCTTGATATTGAGAAAACTGTAATGGAACTGGTTATGAGCGATGATATAGCGAAAAAGAAGCAACTGGCCAAAATGATTTTTGACATCGCCTACAAAGAAGGGAGTTATCCCTCGAGCATCCATGAATTTTATATGGCCCGCGGCAGGGGCGAATTCGGCGGTTTCACAGTCCCTGCGATAAACCTAAGGAGCATGACTTATGATTTGGCTCGCAGGATATTCAGAGTGGCCAAGAGAAACAATTCCGGCGCGTTTATCTTTGAGATTGCCAAGTCTGAGGTGGGCTATACCAACCAGTCGCCGATAGAATATTCAAGTATGGTTCTGGCGGCGGCGATAAAGGAAGGTTATTCCGATCCGATCTTCATCCAAGGAGACCATTTTCAGGTCAATGCCGCTAGATTTAGAGAGAACCCTGATAAGGAAATAGAAAGCTTGCAGGCTTTGATCGCCGATGCAATCAGCTCGGGTTTCTATAATATTGATATTGACTCGTCGACACTGGTGGATCTATCCAAGCCCGACCTGAAAAAACAACAGTTTCTTAATTATGAGGTTTGCGCAAAATTGACACAGTTCATTCGCCGCATTGAGCCAAAAGGGATTACGATTTCGGTGGGTGGTGAAATTGGGGAGATTGGGCATCAGAATTCAACACCTGAAGACCTGCGCACATTCATGGTAGGCCTCGAAGACAGGTTTCCTAAGGGATTGGTTGGAATAAGCAAGATTTCAGTCCAGACTGGAACAACTCACGGTGGCGTTGTCCTGCCTGACGGCTCAATTGCGCAGATAAAGCTTGACTTTAACACCTTACAGACCCTTTCCGAGATTGCCCGCAAAGAATATGGGTTGGCAGGAGCTGTACAGCATGGAGCATCAACCCTGCCGCCTGAGGCATTTCATAAATTCGTTGAATGCGAGACCGCTGAAGTTCATTTAGCGACGGAGTTCCAGAACATGATTTATGAATCAAGGCACTTCCCGGTTGATCTAAAGAAGAAAATTTACGAATGGCTAAAAGTCAACGCCGCAAGCGAGGCTAAGCAAGGCGAAACTGAGGAACAATTCTTCTATAAGACCCGCAAAAAATCCTTAGGACCATTCAAGAAAGAGATTATGGGTCTGCCGCAAGAGACTCGCGATACGATTGCAGCCGAAATCGAGAACAAATTTGATCTCCTCTTCAGGCAACTTGACGCCGTAAATAAGAGGGACTTGGTCAACAAATACGCACATGCGCCAGTGAAGTATATATAAAAAATATAAAATTAGCGCGCGATCGATCGATCCATCGTGCGGGGGGTGGGATCTCCACCCAAGTTTACCGGCAAAAATATGTTTGTGGTATGCTTGGCGAGTTCGATACTCTCCCGGGCTACAATTCGCGTTGGATCATTATTTTAGGATGGAGCCTTTTTTCCATAACCAGAGTAATCAACGCTTCTCACGGCAGTCATGAAATCCTTGAAAGGTAGAGTCACTATAAGCTTGTCTGGAGACCATTTGTGTCTTGTTCTTTCAAATATCGAGATGAGATTTACGTCAGGCTTTCCTTTTGCCAAGGTGTTGTTGATGGTGGAACACACGGTACTAGCTGGATAGTGCATGAATGGTTCGGCTCCTTCAAAGCATGTCAAACCAAGGAGTCTATCTGCTTGTGCAGGGTTCACGAAAAAAAGAACCATGTCGGGATCTGTTTCGAACTTATCAAGAGGACCTAAAACAAGAAATCTGCCTCTATATACTGGTTTGAGTTGTTTGCCCACCGAAGCCTCTGCAACTTTTTTTGACTCGTAAACACTGGCCGCTAGAAAAAGGGCTGCAAATTCTTCCAAAGAAAGAGCCTGCCAACCTGCAATGTGACTGCCACCACGGCAAACGCAATTCTCCTTTGAAAGGTTGATTACCGCATTCTCTCGCCTAACAACATCAAGAGCTTCGCAAATCCTCAGTCGCCTTTCGACCCCTCGTCTATCTGGGCTTTCAGAGAACCTTACTCCGATTGGCATGCTTTGCAATTCCAGAGTCTCAACTATCCTCTTGACCTGTTCTTCAAACCTGGACATTTTTCTTCCTCAACTAAGTGATTGTTCGCAGCTATATGGGTTTTCTTGAATGCCGAGTAACGTAATTCAACCCGCCGTTTGCTGGTTCGACAACGACGGCTCTGCCTAAACGGTCAGCTAACGGTGCTAGCTCTCGCATCTGCAGTGAGAACACGAGTAAGAACTGATATTTTCTATCGTGATTAAGCTAGTTCTTACTCGCAAACCGATGGTGCTTAGGAGAAGTTTAAATCGAGAGTTTGAAGCTATACTGCCCTTCCTGAAAACATACATTTTTACCGGTAAACGTGTGTTCAAATTTCAACCCCCACTCACAATATCTCAAATTAGGCTTCTTTGTCCGAAATAAGCTCAAAATAAACCTGAAACTATGGTGCGGGGGGTGGGATTTGAACCCACGAACCCCTACGGGATAGGCGCCTCAGGCCTACGCCTTTGGCCATGCTTGGCAACCCCCGCTCTTTGATGGCTGATGGCTTATCTTCTAATTTAGGGTACAAATTAAATCTTGCCTATCGCTCGTCAAGCAAAAAATAGAAGGAAACTGCGCGCACTGTTTAGATTATGCGGAAATCTTCTTTTATAGTTGTCAATACAACGTGTGTGTTCGTGCGTTCCACGTAAGGCAATGACAGAAGATGTTTCGTGAATTTGCTCAGTTCCTCACGGTTTTTGAATTTTGCAATTATAGCTGCATCTGCCAAGCCAGTTAAATCGTACACGCAACATACGTTTGGCAGCCGTGCAATCTCATTCTCCATCTCTAGCAACCGACCTTTAGAAACCGTTATTTCAGTAACAACGGTCAACTCGTACCCAAGCTTTTCTTGATCTAGCAACGCTGAATACCCCCTAATTATCCCCTCAGCTTCCATCTTCCTGATCCTCGACAAAGCCGTGCCAATTGAAATGCCACACTGCTTGGCTATCTGCCTTGAAGAAAGCCTAGCATCGAAAGTTAATGTTTTCAATATTTTGACATCTGTCTCGTCTAAATGCATATCTTTTCACCTATGCTATACATTCATCCAATACTAGCAACTTTTATTTAACATTTGCTTCCAAAATCGGTAATAAAGCTTTTATATACACAGGCAATTCTCATTTTGTTATACATTTGCCCACAGAGGTAATATAATGGCCCATAGCAGACTGCAAACAATCCAAAACTATGACACATACTTTAAACTAATGAAAAACGCTGACTACATACTTCTACACTTCACTGACACGCTTGGCTATCTCAGAGGCAGAACAATCCCAGTGGAACAAGCCAAAAACGTGTTAACAGAAGGCGTAACCTTCGACGGCTCTTCCACCATGGGCGGAGTCAACATAGAGGACAGCGACATGATAATGAAACCCGACCCATCCACATTCACAGTCTGCCCCCACTACTTCTACGAAAAAAGCGTTGCAAGCTTCATTTGCGACATAAAGGGGCCAGACGGCAAACAATTCGAAAACGATCCAAGGCACATCCTGCGAAAAACTGTGGCAAAGACGGTTGAAGAAGCATATCAACCAACAGCGGCAGCTGAACTGGAATTTTATCTTGTGCAGAGAAATGAGCGAGGCGAAATTATCCCGGTTGAAAACCACCTCATAGACAAGCAACGCTACTTTGACATAGCGCCGGGCCGAGACTTGACAGAATCCTACCGCATGGACCTGTCAAACGCATTATCAACCATGGGCATCACAGTGGAACGGCAGCATCATGAAGTAGGCTCAGCCCAAAACGAAATCACCTTCAAATACTCAGACCCGCTAACCACGGCTGACAGCATAATGCGCTACAAATTCGGAGCCAAGGCTGTAGCAGACAAAAAGTACGGATGGACTGCAACGTTCATGCCCAAACCATGGTTCGGCAAAGCCGGTAGCGGCATGCACATCCACCTTGGACTTATCAACACGAAAACAGGCGAAAACCCATTCTATGACCCCAAAGGCTACGCGTATGTTTCACAGAAATGTCGATACTTCATCGGCGGACTTTTAGAGCACGCCAGAGCCCTCTGCGCCATAATCGCGCCAACAGTCAACAGCTACAAACGGCTCGTACCTGGTTACGAAGCCCCAGTGTACATTGCATGGAGCAAAAGAAACCGTTCCGCACTAGTGCGCGTGCCTGCTTTTCCCCAAAAAAAGAGCAATGAAGCAAGAATAGAATTCAGATGCCCCGACCCACTCTGCAACCCATACCTTGCCTACTCCGTCTCTTTCGAAGCTGGAATGGACGGTGTCAGAAAGAAAATTGACCCCGGCGAGCCAGTGGACGCAAACATTTACCGCCTCAGCGAAGCAGAACGCAAGAAACTCGGCGTGAAAATCTTGCCCATCTCGTTGAAAGAAGCTTTTGATGAATGGAAAACCGACGAAATCTGCATAAAAGCACTAGGCAAAGAAGGTGCCGAAAAATACGTGGAATCTAAAATGCAAGAATGGCAAGAATATGAACTGCACATGACAAAAAACAAGAATGAAGTAACCCCGTGGGAAATGCAAAAATACATCTACGCCTAGTCCTCCAAGGCTTCGAAAACGATTCAACGGAAATAAAAAGACATCGTTAGACTTTTGGTTTAGGCTCCAAATCTTCCATTTTCGCCTTCTTAAGTAAATTAACATGTTTAACCAGTTCACTGACAACAGCCTCAAAAACTCTCTTCCCCTTTTCAACAGAGGCCATTGTCCCCTTGCCAGAGATACCCGAACTCGTCTCATCCATGGTGCCCAGTGGAATTGTTATGCCCTCCGCGTGCAAGGAGTGTTTGTAAGGCTCTTCATTCACAGCCTTGTCCATATTTACAAGGTGCAGATGCAAGGCCAAATTCATGGAAGTCTCTAGCAGCAGCATGTCTCCTCTCGTCTGTCCTGAAAAACTCTGGCAAAAGCTTCACTGCAACAGGCCACCACTGGAAAACAGAAACAAAAATCCCTTCTTCTCTCAATTCCCTAGCCAATTGAGTAAGCACAGCCAAGTTGCCGCCATGACCATTAACTACAAGTTGTTCGCACTCCATAATAATTGAGCGAGAGGCATGTGTCTTTCACGTACTTCTTGCTTTAGGCGATATGAATATGGTTCCCCAAAACTGTTTATGATGAGAGCTTACCCCAAACGGAATGACCTGCGGTCACATAACCCTAGCGCGCTCGGCCGCTTTCAGCTATGCCTTTGGCTATCAAATGGTCTGTTCCAAGCGGATTCGCTGGTCCATGCTCTTCGTTTGAGCCCACCGGAAGAATTGGAATGTCATTCTTCGCAAAATATCCCTTAGCTTCACGCCAACTCATTTCATGAAGCAAAACCTTCAAGATTTTCTCCCTTCACGAAATTGTTTTATTACAAGCAGATTGAATATAAGTCTGCAGCCTGAGACGGTGAGAACTCTGAAAGCAGTGATCTTGGCGGGAGGATTCGGCACAAGGTTAAGACCTTTAAGTTGCACAAGACCGAAGATCCTCTTCCCAATAGTCAATAAGCCTTTGCTACAATGGACTTTTGAAAGACTTGCAAAAAACAACGTCAGAGACGTGATATTAGCAGTCTTCTATCAAACAGAGCTCCACATAAAACATCACAGAGTCCCACGCTGCGGAGTGCACGTCACCTACTCACATGATCCTTTAAGAAAACCATTAGGAACAGGCGGTTCAATAAGAAAAGCTCAAAAACTGCTGGGAAAGGACGTTCCGTTCATAGTTCTGAATGGAGACATATTTGCCGACGTAAACTACACAGAAATCTTGAATATGCACAAAAAGAAAAACGCCACAGCAACAATAACCCTGTGCAGCGTAAAAAACCCGAGCAGATATGGAGTTGCCGACCTAGCAAAGGACAACCGCATAACAAGGTTTATTGAGAAGCCGCCACCCGGAACTGCCCCAACTAATCTGATAAATGCTGGAGCCTACGTTCTCAGCCCAAAAATCTTTAATTACATTCCAGAAGGACGCGCAGTTTCAATTGAACATGAGGTTTTTCCAAAACTTGCACAAGAAGACTCTCTCTACGGGCATGTTTTCGACGGAATATGGATGGACATCGGCAAACCTGAAGACTATTTAGAAATTAACAAAAAAATGCTAGATTGGAGCGCAGAGCTGCAAAAATACAGAGCCGACAACAATGTAGAAATCAAGAAACCTCTAGCCATCGACAAGAAAGTTTCCATAGGAGAAAAATCCACGATAGGACCCTACGCGGTTTTAGGACGAAACGTTATCGTCGGAAAAAGCGTCAAAATAAGAGACTCAGTTATTTTTCCTGGAACAGTCATATCCGACTTTTCCTCAGTAAATGGCACCATAATCGGTGAAGGCGTAACCATTGGAAGAGAAGTCAAAATCGAGAAGGGCTGCATAATCGGTGATCACGCCAGAATCAAGGATGGCGCATCCCTTGCCCAAAGAGTTTCAGTTTGTCCCGCAACTGAAGTTTCTAAAAGTGTATTAACTTCTAGCCGCATTTGTTAGGAAGGTGGACGATCACAGCATGTTAAGCTCAAGACGTTTATTCGGTACAAATGGAATTCGCGGACTTGCAAACAAGGAGTTAACGCCCGAAATGGCGATTAAAGTTGGTAGTGCGATAGGCACTTTTTTCAAACGGGGAACTCTCATAGTCGGCTATGATGCCAGAACAAGTGGGCCTATGCTTGCGAAGGCCGTTATCGCCGGCTTGAACTCGACAGGATGCAACGTGCTCTTGGCAGGAATGTCACCAACTCCGGCATTGCAACTTGCGATAAAGCGTCATAAACTTAATGGTGGAGTCATAATAACTGCATCGCACAACCCGCCGGAATACAACGGTATAAAAGTAATCTGGAATGATGGAATAGAAATCTCCCGCGAAAAAGAAATCGAAATTGAAAACATCTACTTCAACGAAGAAATAAGCTTCGCAGAATGGAACGCGATAGGAGAAACCCGCGAACTAACAGGAGTAATTGATGAGTATATTGACGCGGTAAAAACACACGTTAACGTCCCCGCCATAGCGAAAAAACATTACCACCTCGTAGTTGACGCGGCAAACAGTGTGGGCAGTCTAACTGCGCCGCGATTGCTACGAGAACTGGGATGCAAAGTCACAACGATAAACGCAAACATTGACGGAACATTCCCTGGAAGACCTCCTGAACCACGTCCTGAAAATCTAGGCAATCTGGCATTAACCGTGAAAGCCGTCGGCGCAGATCTGGGCGTAGCGTATGACGGAGATGCTGACCGCTCAATCTTCATCGATGAAAAAGGCGAAATCAGCACGGGAGACCAGACTTTCGCTCTAGTTGAAAAATACTTTCTGAAGGAAAACCCAGGCGAAAAGATCGTTACATCCATAAGCTCTTCAACGATTGTCCAGGACATAGCCGACGAATACAACGGCAAGATTGTATGGACCAAAGTTGGAAGCGTTACAGTAGCCCAAACCATGAAAAAACTGAAGGCCAAGCTTGGTGGTGAAGAGAACGGCGGAATCTTCTACGGGCCCCATCAACCAGTCAGAGACGGTGCGATGTCAACTGCCCTGATCTTAGAAATAATGGCCAAAACTAGTGAAAAACTCTCCAAATTGCTCGGAGAACTGCCAGAATATTTCATTGAAAAAGGAAAAGTCGCATGCGAAGAAAAGCTTAAAGAAAAAGTACTGGAAAAGCTGATCCGACAAACAAGAGGATTGAAAACAAACACGCTTGACGGAATTAAAATCTGGTTTGAAGACAAAAGCGCCATTCTGATAAGACCAAGCGGCACCGAACACATCTACCGATTGTACGCAGAAGCCAAAACCCCCAAAAAAGCCTCGCAACTTGTCAACGAGTACAGTTCAAAACTGAAAAAAATAATTGAAGCACTTAACAAGTAAACCATGACTCACAATATCTTTGTGGAGAACCCTCATGTCCATATTACTGATGCAAGCAAAACCGGAAGAAATCGACACACCTGAAAAACGCGGAAAATACGCAGCCAGTGTCATTAGCTGTGGGCAGACAGGCATTCTCACAGCAATCCTTCTCGCAGATGCAGGATTCAAGGTCACGTGCGTAGACGCAGACCAAACAGTAGTAAACAACATTGCAAAAGGGAAAGCTCCTTTTCTGAGAAGCGAAATGGAAAGCAAACTGAAAAACCATACAAAAACCGGATGCCTGAGTGCCACCAGCGATGTGGCAAAAGCAGTTTCCCAAAGCGATTTCATTGCGATAACAATTCCGGTCAAGATTGATGAAAAGAAAAAAGCCGACTACTCAGAAATAAAGAACACCTGCAAGAAAATAGGCTCAAGTCTTCGCCGTGAATCCCTAGTAATTGTTATGAGCCTCACCGGCATCGGTGTCACAGAAAGCCTAATCAAAGAAACATTAGAAAACACTTCCGGATTCAAAGTTGGAACCGACTTCGGCTTGGCGTACAGTCCACCTCGAACCCTGCATAGCCAGACCTTCGAAACGATAGCAAGCCAGCAGCGAATCGTTGCGGCAACAGACAAGACCAGTTTGAGCGCCGCTTCAAACGTTTTACAGTCCATCACAAATAAAGATGTGAGCAAAACAGAAAACATAAAGACAGCAGAAGCAGCTGCGCTCTTCGAAGTTCTACATCAAGATGTTAATTTTGCTGTGGCAAACGAACTCGCTGTTTTTTGTGAAAAACTGAACGTAGATTACCTTGAAGCTCAAAAACTCGTGAATGCTGATACTGCCAACTTGCTTTCGCCACCAATGTTTGCGAATGGAAACATCCAAGAAGAACCTTACCTTCTACTGGAAGACGCTGAAAGCTTAAACGCAAAACTTCGAATCCCCAACGTTGCAAGAGAGATAAATGAAGAGATAGTCAAACATGCAATTGATTTGACCAAGGATGCGTTAAGGAATTGTGGAAAAACCTTAAGGAGAGCAAAGATCTCTCTACTTGGAGTCTCACAGACACCGAATAGCAAGGGTTCGCCCAAGAAAATGGCAAGAGAAATCGCCGAAATGCTGGAAGCCAAAGGCGCCAAAGTAGCTATTTATGATCCGTATCTTTCAGATAATGAACTGGGCGAAATGCAACCTCGTTTCAAGAAAACTCTAACCGAAAGCGTGCAAGGTGCAGACTGCATAATGATATTGACAGGACACGATCAGTTCAGGCATTTAAAACTGGGAAAACTCAAACTTGTTATGAAGAAGCCAGCGGCAATTGTTGATCTTGAAGGCATCTTAGAGCCAAGCAAAATTGAAAAGGAACATTTCATATATCGTGGGTTAGGAAGAGGCGTTTGGACAAAATGAAAAAACTGGGCGTAGCAGTTATTGGAACCGGCTTTTGGGGAAAGAACCACGCAAGAGTCTATAAAGAACTGGCAGAAACGGAACTCATAGCCATATGCGACATTGACGCTGAAAGAGCCAAAAGCGTGGCTAAACAATTCGGTGCAGCACCCTACACAGACGCGGCGAAAATGCTCAAGAACAGAGACATTGAAGCAGTGAGCATTTGCACATGGTCAACCAGCCTTGCAAGAGAAGCGACCAGAGCTGTGGAAGCTGGAAAACATGTTCTAGTCGAAAAACCCATGGCGGAAAACGTGAAACAAGCCGAAAAACTGCTCAAAGCAGCTCAAAGAAAAGGAGTACACCTCACAGTAGGTTTTCTAATGCGGTTCATCCCAGGATTGCAGCAGATCAAAAAGGCTGCCCAGGACAAAGCAATCGGCGAACTAGTGTGCGCCACGGCGAAAAGGGTTTCCCAATGGCCGGAAAGAATAGGCGATGTCGGAGTCGTCAAGGACACGGCCATCCACGACATAGACGTGATGCTATATCTCTTCAACGAAGACCCAATTGCCGTTTACGCGAAAACAGGAAGTATGCGACATAAGAAATTCGAGGACTATTCACAGATAATGCTCACGTTTAAAGGCGGGAAGAGCGCTTTCATCGAATCCAACTGGTTAACGCCGTACAAGACTCGAATTTTGATAGCTACTGGCAGCGAAGCCATAATGAAACTTGACTACATTACACAAGAATTGACCATCGAGGATGCAAGGGAAACAGTGCAACCAAGATATCCATGGCAAGAACCCTTAAAACTTGAGCTTCAACATTTTGCAAATTGCATTTCAAAGAAAGAAAAACCCCTAATAACAGGACTCGACGGCTTAAAAGCCCTAACGATAGCCGAGTCAGCTTTAAAATCTTCAGCAACAGGGACGATAGTCAAGCTCAAATGAAGGCAAACCGATTCTAGCTTTTTTTAAGATTGAAGGGCCGCCCCTGCAACAGAATCTTCTGTGGGATTTTCTCCTTCCATTTCTTCAGAAAAGGCAAGTCTTCCTCTTCTTTCCGCATTTCGTCAGGAAGCATTTCAGGAATTTCATCACGTATAGGATACCACCTCAAACATTTCGGGCAGGTAATCAGTCCCTCCACTATTTCCTCTTTCTCTTCGAAGATGAGCAAATCAAGTGGATACTGCTTATCAATTGGACAAGCCAATATTTCCATCAACTTCTTTTTCACTCTATAATCCCCCAACATACTTCTGTTTTAAAAATATAAAACCTTTTCATAAAGGCCATGATTATTGATTGCCAAAACGAAGACCATTTTTCTTCAACTCCTTCCACGTATTTAGTGCCTGTGAAGTGTAAGCCGCCTCTTTTCCATAATGCAGTTCGCATGGAAACTCTCCGCATAGGAAACAGCATTTCAACCCTTTCTCCTCAGAACACTCCCAAAACAAACAACCCTTATGCGACTGTCTTAGTTTCCTCAATTGTTCGTTAATCCATTTGCATCCCAAACAGCGTTTCTCCCTTCGCCTATAGGTTGGGCAGTACTCGCAGTATATGCCACAGGCTCCCACCTTAGCATTCAATATTCTCATCCACGGCAAAACAGAGAGCGATTACAATATATACGTCTTCTTCGGCTTAGCCACTTCTTTTTGCCCAAAAATCTGTTTCAATGTCTAGGACTACCTGATACCAGTTTGGGCCAGTTGCTCTGACAACACGGGCAATGGGAATCTCGAAAGTTGCATCCAGACTTTGAAGTCTCTCAGAAATCTTCAACTTAACCTTCTCAGCGGCATTCTCGTCTTTTTTAGCATGCTCAAAATCATAATAATGTATCCAACCCCCCGTCCTTTTGAGGGCCAACAGAGCGTAGGGCAAGTATTCAAAGGCTTTCTCAGGTAAAGGCATGAGAACTCTGTCCGCCAAGTGGCACAGTCTTTTCTCAACAACTTCTTTTGCATCACCGAGAATTGGAATGACTCTCCCATAGGCCATGTTTAGTCTAATGTTTTCTTGCATGTATTGAAATGCCGTGGTGTTGACATCAATTGAATACACTTTTTCAGCACCTGAGTATTTCGTGATCAGTATAGAGAAGCATCCTACACCGGCAAACATGTTTACCACAACTTCTCCCTTTCTAACCTGTCTTGCAACTCGCATTCTTTCATAAGAAAGCCTAGGTGAAAAATAGCATCTTTCAACATCAACAGAGAAAAGACATCCTGACTCTCTGTGAACGGTAACTGTTTCGCGTTCACCGGCAACGTACTCCAGCTTTCTAAGCCTAAAATCTCCACAGACAGGGCCTATCTGAGCCAACACCGTTTTAACATTCTTATGAACGCTCATAAGGGCTTCCGCAACCTTTCGTCCCCGCTCTTTGGATGCTTCCGGTAAACGTACGATCGCTATGTCGCCTACAATGTCGTAAGAATTGCAAACATGGCCCATGCTTTGCTTGGAAAGAATTTCTGAAATAGTTTTTCTCGAATGTTTCCTCAAGCCGCGTCCTTCTGTTTATAAGTAACAGAGGCTGGAAACGTTTAAAAGCAAAACGGCTTTCCTTTGTAGGAAGAGGGATAAGCATAGAAAAGACACCAACCGGGATCGTTTACGAATGCGTGAGATGTGGAGCAAAAGTTCCTTCCGAAGAATTGGAAATGCGCGGTGGAGAGATAAAATGCATCGTTTGCGGCTACAGAATTCTGAAAAAAGTAAAGCCGCCAGTTGTCAAACGTATCCCTGCCAAGTGAAATGATAAAAAATAAGGGGAAACCTATTCAATCAGTGAAGCACTAGTCCCCTCGTATTATTGTAAGCCTTGACTGCTTCAGAAGATCTCCTTTTCCCCAATTTTCCGAAGAGCTCTGCCGCGAAGTTTTACTGTCGGACCAATGACTTCGTCTGGCTGTTTTTCAACAGTTTTTCTTTTAATAGTTTCTCCGCAGATTCCCTTTGGCAGCAGCCGCCTTTTTGTGCAAATGGCATACGTACAGTTTGCAACGCTACACATCTCCTCAGTCCATTTGCACCATACGCTATCCCGCCTGTAGACAGTAGCGTTTTTCGCACATTTGAAGGATTCACATGCCGGAGAACAAATTTTGACCTGTGCCAATACATGCACTACCTTTGACCTTTTTAACAAAACTTCACTATTGAAAGTATTACTTCTCTCACGAGTATGTTTAACAAGACTTCATATAAACTTTTTTCCCTAAGACTCCTTATTCAAGCTCTAACTTTCACTTTTCTTAGGTTTTGGACGTCTCCTTCTATAGACTTCCAATGAGATAACCAGAATGACGGTCAACGCAATAATGATCGCCATCGTTAACTGGCTTGTTTCAATAAGGAACCCCACCAGCATAACGTATTTGTCTATTTTGATCTGAACGGTTGTTGAGTTCTCAACAAGGAGCCCTTGGGCTACAGTTGGCTGGGTTTGGTCGGTTAGGTAAACAGCCACTTCAAAATTGCCACCCACCAAATTGTCAAAAGTCGCTGTGCCGTCGGCTTGCGTCCGTTTTGATACTGCCTCTGAACCTTCCCTCTGCAACGCTATGTTTACGTTTGAAAAAGGCTGGCCAAAATAGTCAACAACTCTGACTGAAACCGCCAAACCGTAAAGGTTGCAGTATATGGTCACATTTTGGTTTTGGAACAAGTCTACAGCTGTTTCGTTCAGCTTTATTCCGCTACTGTCATAAACGCCGATGTTATACCTGCCGAAAACAGGGTTAAAAGCGATCATGCCGCTAGGATCTGTGTTTCCCTCGTAATGGATTCCTCCCAATGATTCTTGAACTTTCACCAGAGCGTTGCCGATCGGCTGCCCATCAGCCTTGGTGACATTAACCTGTGATGTTACAGTTGGACAAATGATAGTTACATTGACCCATGCTACCAACTTTTCATTCACAAGCAACTGTGGAATTATTGTTACATTGAATGGAACACTGTAGCGTGACGTGTTTAAAGTATAAGTGATGTTGGGCAGTAAGGAATGTGCTATAGCAATTCCAGTGACATCGGTCATGAACATCGTGTTATCTGGCGTCAAATGTATTCCAGCTTCAGGAATGCCGATTTCGGCTCCGCCCAAGATCCCAATCACTCGAACTCCCAAATTGGTCAGGTTGCAGAGTAAATCTACCGATGTTACATTGGTGACTGCTATCTCGCGTTCACCAACTTTTTCCGCTTTAGAATATGCTTCGCACCTGTAATCACCAATTTCAAGCTCTAAGATTGCAACACCATCTGAGCCGGTTGTTACATTACTGACTGATGTTGCGTTCTCAAAGGCTCTAAGGGTTACATCTGGCACAGAATCTCCGGCCAGATTCTTTGCAGTAACATTAACAGCGAAGCCTGGAACTGTGAAATCTTGGGTATCCGCGGGGCTTTTTGTCGTTGGTACAGCTGATATAGAAAAAACGTTAACCGTGTAATTACCTATCGACGCATTTGCAGGCACAGTAAAATTCGCGTAGTGAACTATGCCAGAGTTATCGGCCGTCAAGTTCAAAGAATCATGCACATCTTTTCCAGCTACGGTAAGGGTAACGTTTTCATTTGGCTTATAGACAGCCTTAATGTCTACTGCTTGACCTCTGTGATATTCTGTTGAGTTTATCAACCCTACAAAGAAAGTCATGTTGCTAATTGTAGTGTTAAAAGAGACGCTGTAGTTGCCGACAAAATGGGTATTGGCGTCTGCTGAAAAATCATTCGGATAACTTGTGTTTGCGGTTCCATTTCCAATTGTTGTTGTTGTAATATTGAGCATTTTCACGAAAGATATATTGGCTGGTGTAAGGACCGTAACATTAGCAACATAGGTTTTGCTTGACTCTCCACCAGTTATGTTCACAGAAATTGGAATCGAGTCGCCCTCTTGAAGCTGTTTTGGCGCTGAGGGCACATCGATTGTCATGTTGTAAAACGTCGAAACCGTGAAATTTTTTGTGCCGTTTTCTCTTGTCGCAACATCAGTAATCTTTACAGTGTGATTGCCTGCCGCAGAATGTGGAACTATGAACGAAGCGTTTACATGGTTTCCAGCAGCGTTTCCACTGGCCACAATATCGTCATCAAAACGTATTTCAAATATCCCATCTGCCGTGGTCAAGTTCCCAGTTAATTGAACAGTCGTTCCAACAGTTCCCGATGCCGGTGTCATTAAGGATATTTCTATTCCGGCTCTAACTCTAGGCAGAAGTGAAAGGCTTACAACGGTGAATGCGAATATCAAGAATAAACATGTTAACCGCTTAACTTTGAACCGAAATTTCGCCAAACGTTTTCCCTCGTAGTCCACATTTAAAGGTTGTGAACATCTCTAACACTGAGAACATTTTAAACTTTACCTTTTGTTAGACGAGTAACATTATTCTGAGATGCATTCCGATATCAAACGTTAAGTTGGCTCGTGCACAATTGCAGCTTAGGAATTCGGAAAATTCCTCCGAAGGAGCATGTTGCCGAGAAAAACAACTTAAGTATGCAGAAAGAATAATTCTGCACAATGTCGAGTGGTTTGGTATGATTGACGAAATTTTGAACCTAGTTAAGAAACATGAGGAATGGCGAGGCAAACAATGCCTGAACCTTATACCATCCGAGAACGTCATGAGCCCTACTGTAAAGGGTTTGCTGTCATCAGACCTTGCACACCGCTATACTGCAAGAGACCGATTCTACATGGGGACACGTTTCACAGACGAAATTGAGCAATACGGCGAAAAAGTTGCAAAAGAAGTTTTTAAGGCTGAGACCGCGGACTTACGCCCGCTCTCTGGGCATATTGCCGATTTCATTGTTTTAGCCAACCTGACAAAGCCAGGTGACACGCTTGTGTGCATCTCTCCTACGGACGGCGGGTATCCTGGGCTGTGGGAAAATGGCTTGGCTGGACTCCTTAAGCTTAAGGCAGTACCTTTTCCCTTTTCGAAACATGACATGAACATAAAGGTTGAAGAAGCGAAACAAACCATAAGTCGCGTCAAGCCTAAAATCGTGGTTTTCGGTGCAAGCTTAATTACTTTCCCGCATCCAGTCAAGGACATAGCTAAAGTTGCTCATGAAAACGATGCCGTTGTAGGATTTGACGGCTCACATGTTTTAGGACTCATCGCCGGCCAACAGTTTCAAGACCCGCTGAGAGAAAATGCACAAGCCCTCTTCGGGTCAACTCACAAAACCTTCTTCGGCCCCCAAGGAGGCATAATCCTAGCAGATAAAGAACCTGGAGAATCCTTAAAGGACAGAATCTACCCAGCTTTTGTGGACAACGCCCATTGGAATCGTATAGCAGCTCTAACATTGGCCTTAGCCGAAATGAAAAAATTCGGCAAAGCCTATGCAAAACAAGTTATTGACAACTCAAAAACGCTAGCTAAAGCCTTACACGACTGCGGGTTTCCTATTGTCTGCGAACACCTAGGCTTTACCCAATCCCATCAAGCGATCTTGGACTACGGAGACGATGAGAAAAGCAGAAGTGTAGCCGAAAAGCTTCAACGCGCAAACATAATCACAGATTGCGCTATAAGAATTGGCACTTGCGAGGTTACGAGACGCGGAATGAAAAAACCTGAAATGCTGAAAATAGCCGAACTGGTCAAAAGAACGGTCATTGACGGGGAAAAACCAGAAAGCGTCAAGAAAGATGTGGCCAAACTCACTGCAGAGTTTCAGAAAACCGCATACTGTTTCGAGAGATGAAACTGCTTTTATCTAACGCTTTCCTTTTCCTTAAAAGACATCTGCGCTACTTGACATGTTTGAGCAGTGATCTACCTTGGAAACATTGGTTCCAACCGAGCTGATTGATGCCTTAAAGAAACAGAAGTACCATTTTGTTGGCAGGCACTCGGCTGTTAAAAGGTGCAGATGGCTTTACGAAGCTTTGATCCATAACCGACCATGCTACAAGCAGAAGTTTTACGGAATAAAAACACATCAATGCATACAAATGACGCCCGCGGCCTTTTACTGTACACAGCAATGTCTATTTTGTTGGAGAGCCCAAAGCGGCGACCTTCAGACATCATGGAATGAGTTGAAGCGGCCAACATGGGATTCCCCGGAAGAAATCGTGGAAGGGAGCATAAAAGCGCAACGCGCAATCTTAAGTGGGTATAAAGACAACCCAAAAACAAACAAGCAAAAATTCAGGGAAGCCCTAACACCTAGGCAAGTAGCCATAAGTCTGACGGGCGAGCCAACTCTCTATAAACATTTGGGTGAGTTGATTCAAGCCTTCGAAAGAAAAGGATGCACAACTTTTCTAGTTTCAAATGGAACAGTGCCCTCGGCATTAGCAAACCTAAGCCGAGAGCCTACGCAGCTTTACATTTCTTTGTGCGCCCCAAATGAAGAAGTGTTCAAGCAGGTTTGCCGTCCTCTAATTTCAAAAGCTTGGGGAAAACTGAAAGAAACTTTAGCGCTTTTGCCCAGCTTCAAATGTCCAACGGTGATTCGAATAACATCAGTGCGTGATTTGAACATGAAAAATGTGGAGGATTACGCTAGGCTGGTTGAAAAAGCTAGACCCACGTACATCGAGGCCAAAGCTTACATGCATGTTGGATTTTCTAGACTTCGTCTAGGCTACGAAAGCATGCCAAGTCATGGTGAAATACGTGAATTATCGCTGCAACTGGCAAGGGAAACAGGTTACGATCTGATTGATGAATCGATTGAAAGTCGCGTTGTACTCTTGAGCAAACTTGCGAATTCAATACGATTTGGCGCCGGGTAAAATGCGTTGCAATCGATTCAGTATCTGAACAATTGTATCATTGAGGTCACTGCATCTTGAATTGAATGAGAACAAAGCTTAAATATTCCCTTGGCCATTACCCTTGATCTTATACCAGAAATTGAATCGAGGTGTGAACACATGGTCAGTGATGGAAGAGGGCGCCTATTCCGAAGAAAAGACGGCAAATACTTGATTTACCTGCCAAAAGACCTAGCTGAGGACAGCATGTTCCCGTTCAAAGGCTCTGACTCCATATTCGTGAAGGTAGGTTTCAAGTTGGGAGACAACAAACTACTAGTAGAAAAATGGAAGGAACCGGCGCCCATGGCCGAGTAAGAAACAGATGCTGAAATACAAATAGTCCCACATTCCTATTTTTGAAGATATAATAAAATACTTCTTCTCCCGTATTCTAAACACCTTGGTGCTAATTTTATGAACACCTTGAAACCTATCCTGAATAACGTAAGAAAGGAACTATTAGAGAAAGATAAGATTCGAGAAAATGCTCAGAAAGACATGAGAAAAACAACAAGTTTTTCCAAACAAGCAACACTCTTAATTCATCAAAAGAGATTGAAAGAGGCAGAGAAACTGATTGAAAAAGCCACAGAAATTCTTTCAAAACTCAATAATACTTCAAAAACACATCCTGACATTATCTATGGCGGCTTGTTCAACGCCGCACTCCAAGAATATTCGGAAGCAAGCATATTCCTAGAGTTAGTCCAGAAATCGAGATTTGTAACACCTAAAGAAATCAACGTGCCTCCGATTGATTATGTGCTTGCGCTGGGTGACGTGATAGGCGAGTGCAGACGTTGGGCACTCGATGCTCTGCGGGAAGGAAACATTAAAAAAGGTGAGAACTGCTTGCAAACAATGGACGAAATCTACATTGAACTTATGGCCATGGACGAGTCTTACATGCTAGTGCCCGGCCTTCGAAGAAAATGTGACGTTGCCAGAAAAATCATTGAAACCACACGTGGAGACATAACACAGGAAATGCGAAGAAGCACACTCGAGAAACATCTGAAACGCCTTGAAAAGCAAATGAAAAGATAAAGCATAAGGTCAACACACGCTGAGAAAACTGGCATGAACGAAACCGGCATTAAACCAAAGTTCTCTGTTAAGAAAGCTCATGAAGCTCAACTACGCTTGTCCAAGCTCATTATTTTTCACGATAAGCTGCCCCAGAAAATCCGATTTGTAGGCGGCGTTGACGTTGCATATGCTAAAGACGTTTCTATTAGCGCCGTAGCGGTCTTGGATTTCGATTCCCTTGAGCTTGTGGAATCGCAAATAGCCTCGTGTAAAACGTGTTTTCCCTACGTCCCAACTTTGCTTTCCTTTAGAGAAATCATGCCAACGGTTCTGTGCATTCGAAAATTGCATGTTCAACCAGATCTGTTCCTTGCTGACGGCCATGGTTTTGCTCATCCTTATCGGTGTGGATTTGCAAGCCATCTCGGACTCGTAATCGACAAGCCAACTATAGGCGTCGCGAAGGAAAAGCTGGTAGGCAAGGTTGATCATGTTGAAGGAGATACCGCTTTGATAAGTGATAACGGCGAAGTTGTCGGTGCAGCAGTTACCACAAAACAGGGACGCAAACCTGTTTATGTGAGTGTTGGACACATGGTTTCGTTGGAAACAGCCATCAAAATTGTCAAGCACTGCGCGAGCGTCAGTTGTATCCCTGAGCCAATTTCAAAAGCACATGAAATAGCCACAGTGGAAAAACGAAAAATCAATATCTTGTCAGTTGCTAAGACAAGTAGCAAGTGAAAGTAAGATTGCTAAATTCAAAACTTAAAGCGTTAGCACACAAGATTCTTGATAAACCTCTTCGAAGAAAAGTTGTTGAGTTATTGGAAAATCCAACATTTGAAGTAGGCGGTGAAACGTATTCAGGATTACCTCTTGAAGTTTCGCCGGCTGGATTGTCACGTCACCACTCCTATCCCGGTGGTTACATTGAACATGTTGTTTCAACAGCAAACCTTGCACTAGCGATGTGCAACTCTGTGGAAAAAGTTTACCACGGAAAGGTAAACCGTGACCTCGTCATAGCTGGAGTTCTATTGCATGACATTTTTAAGACTGCAACCTATGTCGTCGACAAGGACGGAAATTACAGCTCAACACCCTTAGCTGAATACCTAGATCATTTATCCCTAGCAACTTCAGAGCTTGTTCGAAGAGGCTTCCCACTAAAAATAGTCCATATCGTGTCTTCTCACCACGGACAGTATGGTCCAATTCGGCCTCGAACCGTTGAAGCCTTAATTTGTCATCTAGCAGATGTGACGGATTCACGATTGAACGGCGAAGTCTTGAGCGCTGCAGCATATCTTTCAAGAAAGGCTGTTGGTCAGGAATTGTTTGGGCTGACTTCGAAGGAAGCCTTCGAGATAGTTTATTCGAAGGCTATCGAAGGCTGGAAAGGCGTTGCAAAAGCTGTAAAGAAAATAAAAGACAAAAGAAAAACGCATAAAACTTAATAGTTCACTTCACATGAGAATTGGAAAGCGGTGACTGCAAAAATGGAAATATCATTTGAAGAATTTCAGAAGCTTGATCTGCGTATAGGGAAAATTTTAGAGGCAAATCAAATTCCAAGCTCTCGAAACCTAATTAGAATGATTGTTGATTTTGGAACCGAAAAAAGACAAGCCGTTGCGGGACTCTTGCAATGGTATAAGCCTGAAGATCTTGTGGGCAGAAAGTGCGCCTTTATTCTCAATCTTCAGCGTAGAAAGTTGATGGGCGTAGAATCCCAGTGCATGATTTTTGCTGCTGAAGACGATAAAGGCAACGTAGTAATCCTGCAACCTGAAAAAGACATCGCGGAAGGAAGCAAAATACACTGAGAGAAACGGTCACTTTTTAGCCCATCAATTCGATGATCGCCTTAGCCTTTTCCTCGCTTCCGACGACATATTCAACCATTTCTCGATCTAAGTCAAGCCATTTTGCAAGTCCAGCCGCCATATCTGCATTATTCTTAAAAATAATCCTCAAATAGGGAAGGAACTCTCTTGCTGCTCTTTTGGCCGAAATGTGGTTCTTCCGCTTGATTTTGACCCCTATGCTCAGCCGCATTGCACGTTCAGCCTTAGACCTCGACAGCATCTGTATACGCTCTGGAAACTTGAAAGGTATCCATCCAGATGTTCGAGTATTCTTTCTCGCCATAGCCACGCCAGCAGTCATATAATCAATCACGTAGCGCATAAACCCCCAGTCTTGGGTTGCCTGGATTCTTCCACGGTAAACATCCGCGATAGACAGTGCCTCCATCGCATTAGCCAAGTCATGTGGATCGGTCAGATGTGCTGGAACATTTTCGTAAATCCATTCAAAAAGCATGTCAATGTCAACATCAGCCATATTCGATGCCTGTTTTGCGCTAGCGCATGTTTTCCCATAGATTATCATTCTTAACACGCTGAAAATACTTTCTTGTCGATCGCGGTAGTCAAGCCAAGAAACGTCTTCGTAAGCTAACTTTTTCTTACCTTGACCCAAAGCCTGAAGATCATTCATTGCTGAACGGACATCGCCTTCTGAACGCTGAGCAATGAACTTCAATGCATTCTCATCAGCTTGAATCCCTTCACGCTCGCATATACGCTTAAGGTGCTTCGCAACCTCACCGGCAGATGGTTTCTTGAACTCTATTAGAAGACAGTATGTGCGAAGGTTGGAGAAACGCGGGTCATACGCGTTGTTAGCAATCAGGACTATAGGGCACTGTGCAGTTTTCACAACGACAGTTGTTGCTTTGACGCCGCCTCTGTCCGACGTTCCAGTCAATCCGTCCAGCTCATCCAGAAGAATGATTCTTTTTGCTCCGAATAGTGATCCATACTGTGAGGCCAACCCTGCGAAGCGATTTATTGCTTCTTCTGTTCGATAGTCGCTTGCGTTTTTTTCCACGAACTCCATGCCGTAATCATTGGCTAAAGCTTCGACGGTGACGGTCTTTCCTACGCCTGGCGGTCCGCAAAGAAAGGCGGCTCTCTTTTTTGGAACGCCCTTTTCCCAAGATTTTATCCAATCAATAAATTTTTGGATGGCTTCAGAGTTCCCAACAATTTCGGCCAGCGATTTGGGTTTATGCTTGGCCGTCCAAGCAGCATACAAGAGTATGCACCTATTTTGCAGTTCTTAGTTCGTCGCCAGCTTCGACAAGCTTTGCTAACAAAGCGCTCAGTTGAACCTCTTCATCAGCGCCTTCAACAAGTCTGTAATCTACTTCGCCCACGATGTCAGCTAGTTTTATCTTCCACTGTTCAGGAATTTCGGCTCTGAAGATTTCTGTATGGATTTGACGGATTATGTCGCTACCAGCCACTCCGTATTTCTGAATCATGTCCCGCAGTTGCTTTCTTGCTTCTAAGAAGTTGCCTTCCATGGCGACTTTTATCATTTTCTGTACGTCCGCTGGGCTTGCCCGTCCGGTGATTGAATAGACAACTTTTGCGTCGATGGGTTTGTTTAATGAAGCAGCTGATTGCAGAGTGTTAATTGCCCTTCTCAGGTCTCCACCGCAGATTTCAAAAATAGCGTCTAGACCCTCAGCTGTCAATCTCACCTTTTCTTTCTTTGCTATCTCTCCTAAATAACAATCATGCTCTTCCCTTGGCAAGTACGTAAAACGGAAAGGTGCACATCTCGACTGTATAGGTTCAATTATTTTGCCGCTGTAGTTTGCGCACATGATGAATCGGCATGTTTCTGTGTAGCGCTCCATTGTTCGTCTCAGAGCTTGCTGTGCATCTGAAGTCATGTTGTCTGCTTCGTCCAATATCATTATTTTAAACGGGATTTCACCAATCGACTTCACTCTGGCAAAGGTTTTCACCGTTTCTCGAACAACATCAATTCCTCTTTCGTCGCTAGCATTTAGTTCCATGATATGTTCTCGGTAACCGTCGCCGTAAAGGTCTCTTGTCAAGCAAAGGGCTGCAGTAGTTTTCCCGGTCCCTGGTGGCCCTGCAAAAATACAGTGAGGCACGTTTCTTGACTTGGTGAAACTTTTCAATCGTTCAACGATCTCTTTTTGATCAACAATGTCATCCAGTTTTTTCGGCCTGTACTTTTCAGCCCACATCTCAAAACTCAATATGAATAAGCCTCCTAATTTATAGGTTATTTTCAACCGTTAATAAAAGTATGTTTGAAGCAAAAAGAAGGGATTGAATCTCTATTCTTCTTCCAAAAAACCTGTTAGGAATATTGCATATTCGCAGGGATGTTCATTTTTGAGCAGGGATTTGATGATTTTTATTTTCGCCTTATTTCCATGTGAAATTCGTGATATAATGTAATCTATGGTTTTCTTGCGCAGATTGCAAAGCCACGTTTTCTGTCCTGACTTGACCAGTTCATAGTATGGACATGTTTTGTACTTGAGTGTAAAGCCGCCTTCAAAATATTCAATTTCAACTTCAATGTCAAGTTCACGGTACATCTCAACGATCCTGTCACCTGCCTCTCTAATTGTCCAGGGATAATCCTCTGGAAACATCTCATCTATCTGATCCTTTGTTATTCTAAAAGCTTCTTCCGCAGAACTTGCAGACATTTCATTTATCAAAGTTTGCATCAGTTTTTTACGGGCGATAGGTTCCAAGATTGGCTTTTCGAGCGTTTTGAGTTTGAAACTCAAGAGGTTCTGGAAAACTGTCGTCGAGATCTCGTAGCCGAGTTCCTTAAACATGGACTCGATGAGTGTACGTTGACTGTTCATGACCAGCATGTCAATCTTTTTGAAAATTATCGTAAAGTGCTCATCATCGACTAACCGTATTTCTGCATCAGGTTGAATAGATCCAGTGTTTTTGAGAATGAAAGTCTGCGCCAGTTTTCGTATTTTTTCAGGATCGTTCCTTGCTAACATACGTATGGCATTCGAAACGCGGACGCCCATGGTTCGATATATTTCAGTGAATTTTTCCTTGTTGATCTCATAGACTTTAGATGCAAACGAATTAAAAACTTCGCGTGGAACCGGAATAACATCTAAGAATTGGCGGCCGATCGTCTGATAGAGACTAACTTCGACTATTTGATCCAGTAGACTTAAATCTTCTGGACCAACGTATTGAATGGACAGATTCGCCGTTGTCTGTTCTGCTGAGAATTTTAGGAGTTTCCAGCCGCGGGTTGCAAGAACAACGGAGAGCATCACGACAGAAAGCTTCGCCACAGACGGTGTTGTCGAGTGGAATGCTATGTCCAACGTCTTTTCATCGACTTCCCGCAATATTTTAGCTTGCCTAAACCAGTTCATCTTTATGAACGCAGAGAGCAAACTCTTCACAAATTCCTTGGGCTCCTTTGGAAGCTCACTTGCGCCAAGAGCTATCCTAATGTCTTCTAGAAGCGACCCAAAATCCATTATTGGCTCTTCCAGGTGCTTCTCTGCCCAATTCATGAATGCAGGGCCTACTAACATCAGCGTATTCCTAAACAAGCCCGGAGTCGCGCTTGACAGTCTCTTTTCAATTTGCTCGTTTAGGGATTCTCCAAATTCTTTTCTCTTCAGCGGATACATGTCTTGCCGTATCATTTTGACCGCAACGTCCTCACCCATTACTCGCATGTCGAACGAGATCTGCAAACCTTCAAGGATAGTTGATATCTGAAAGGCAACAATTTCTGGCAATCGCTTAAAGGAATTTGGTCTCAAGATTACTGTGCTATCGATCTCGTTATAGGATGCAATTTCGAATAGTCGGGTTAGGTTTTCCATTTCTTCGAGGATTATCATGAATTCTTTGAAATTTGAAGGTTTTTTCCATGCCACAGAGCCCTTGAGTATTTCGATTGTGTTCTTTGCTTCTGTTTTCTGTTCTATGATAAATTCCTGAATTGTCTTATCTCCGATTGCGACTTCCAAAAGACTGTCAATCGTCTTCCGTCCAACAGATGTCAGATCCAATGCTTCCCTGAGGTTTACTTGTTCATTCATTTTCGCTTTTATCGCGCAGTCTTCGCACGAACCGACTCTCTCAACTCTTAGCAACGTCTCTAACGCCTGTTCAATAACACGGTTTTTGGTGCCATAGGTTTTTGCTAACTGTTCAAGCATGTCATCTGTTTTCTTCGTTATCGTGGTGTGAAGATGGACAGACATTTCTTTCCCTAACTATGTCTTCGACCTCGTTTCTATTAAATATGTGTTCAAAAAATGCGTTCTGTGTACATGGAAGGAAACAAAAAAAGAGAGGGAGTTTAACTGCTGGTTAGCTTATGGGACTCAGCAACCGGCGCGAAGGTTTTTCTCTTGCGTATAAGCATTGCCTCTGCAACTCTTTTTACTGCGTTCATATAGGCTGCAACCCGCATGTTCACGCTATATTGCTGTGCTACTGCCAAGACCTCTTTGAATGCGGTCACTATTATATGCTCTAGCTTAGTCCGCACTTCTTCTTCTGTCCAGTAGTAGTTCATCTGGTTCTGCACTTGTTCGAAGTAACTAACGATCACACCGCCTGAATTAGCCAGAATGTCCGGGATTACAAATACTCCATTCCTGAACAGGATTTCATCTGCATCAGGTGTTGTCGGTCCGTTTGCTCCTTCACCCACTATTTTCGCCTTGATCCTGCCTGCATTCGCCTTGGTGATCTGGTTTTCTAAGGCTGCTGGAACAAGAATGTCACATTCTAATTCTAACAGTTCCTCATTTGTTAAGGCTTTACACCCCGGGTAGCCGACGACAGAGCCTGTCTTGTTCTTATACTCCATTACCTTTTTCGGGTCTACTCCCTTCGGATTATATATTCCGCCCTTTGAGTCTGAAACTGCTACAATCTTGCATCCGCGCTCATGCAACAATCTGGCAGCGTGGAAACCAACGTTTCCGAATCCTTGAACTGTGACTGTTGAGTTTTCAAGTTCCATGCTTAGATGCCTTGCAGCTTCAATGACGGTGTACATTACGCCTCTTGATGTTGCCTCATTTCTTCCAAGCGAACCGCCTACGCGTATCGGCTTTCCCGTAACTACTCCAAAAGCGTTGTATCCGACTATTTCGCTGTATTCATCCATTATCCAAGCCATCGTTTGAGCATTAGTGTAAACGTCCGGCGCTGGAATGTCCATGTAGGGTCCTATGTATCTTGCGAATGCACGCGCATAGCCCCTTGTCAACCTTTCCAATTCTCCAGAAGACATTTCCTTCGGATTGCAGCGTATTCCTCCTTTACCTCCACCCAATGGCAGGCCTGTTACTGCGGTTTTCCAAGTCATCCATGCTGACAAGGCAACCACCTCGTCCAATGTCAAATCTGGGTGATATCTTATTCCGCCTTTTGTTGGACCTAATGCGTCATTATATTGTACACGATAGCCGGTGAACACATGTACGCTTCCATCATCCATGACTACTGGAATATTGACTATGATCGTTCTCACTGGACGTTTGAGCATCTCATGTATTCCAGGATCTATGTTCAGCTTTTCCGCGGCGGTATCTAGTAGTTTCAGCACTGCTTCGTATGGGTTTGGGGAAGCCACGATAGGAGTCAGCGTCTCTAATTTAACTGACACTGCTGTTTGGAACTTCTCCATGAGGTTCTGAAAGTTTTCTCTTGCGACTTCACCGTTTCCGGCGGAGCTTCCGAAAAACCACAAGTAGGCTTCGACAATGGCTTCTGGTCTTTTCGAACTGAAAGAGCCTGCAGGTGACATCTTCGGACTGTCTGAAAAGTAGTCGATGATCACGCGAAGCATGTTGATTTCGTCTTTCGACAAAGGACGCCACTTTTTGAGTGGCTGCGGTGCCTCCACTTGGATATATTCTGCCTCGTTGATTTTCCTCTCAAGTTCTTCAAACACTTTCGATGCATCTGCTTCTGGGATGCCGAAATTCTCTGAATATGTCGTCGTTAATGCATAATGGGCTGTTGTGTAACTTTCAATTTTTGCTGTGAGCTCAGGTTTCTCCGCAAAGAAGTCAGTAATCAGCTTTATCATCCCTAATTCTCGTCCTGAAAGTTCTACCGAGTTTAACATTCATCTTCATCTCCAATTTTCCAGAGCACAAGTAATGTAATGTTCAAATATAGAAACGTTGTGTACATAATGTACAAAGCTGAACACCCTTGACACAGACCTAAACATTTTTATCAACGACCACAAATCAAAGGGTAGAGATCCAAGATGGAGAAACCTAAAACCAACAGGTTTTCAACAGGAATAGAAACGTTAGATCAACTCTTGGATGGCGGCCTTATTCTAGGCGAGAATGTTCTTTGGGAGGTAGAATCCGGGACATTTGCATTGGAGTTTCTTTACGCCTTCATGAAACAAGGAATCACAGACGGAAATCAAGTTATATATCTGGATTTCATTTACCCCCCACAAGCAGTAATGCTACATTTGGATCCTCTGATCAGAACCTTCCCGGAAGGATGGGAGAACAAGTTCTTGGTACTAGACTGCTTTTCAGAATCATCAGGTCAAGGCGAACTAATATTCAGCGATTTCTACGACAACGCACCGCCATGGATCAGAAAAGTCCCAAGCTCGAAGGATCCTGAACAATTTCACAGGTTTTTTGGAAGAATTGAAAGAGAATTCGTGTCACCAGGCACGAGGCTTGTCTTTAACAGTCTATCTCTAATGGAATATGTGTGGGGACGAGAAGCAGCAAAAGCTTTCTTCGGACATATTTGCCCTGCATTATATGCTTACCAGACACTGGCCTACTGGACATTGGCTAAAGATGCGCATCCGCAGGAGTTCTGCGCAATTATTGAACACATGACCCAAGTAGTCATTGACCTTTCGAAAGAGGGAATAAAACGGTATGCTGAAGTTAAGAAAGGTGGTTCACGGTATGATCCTCAAACTTATCAACGCCGGGAATACTTGGCTGAAGGATTAAAAATCAAGATCCTATAGCAAGTTTTCTATGTTCATAAATGTTCATTCTCACGTTATTCCAAAGTAATGCTTAAATGCCGACATAATTTACTCATCCTTGCCTACAAAATTGTAATGTAAAGGGAGAGAGAGGAATGACAGAACGTGTACACAAAAACAGTTCCTATCTGAATGGCAAGTCAACAACGGGAACCCAGACGCGTGTCAAAGATACAAGCCCGACAAGTGGAATGTGTCCCATTTGCATCCGCGACTGTCCATTCTTATGCGAAATAAGCCTGTCAGCATTCAGAGGAAGGGAAGCGCTGTATCCGGAACCAGTGCAGTTCGGCTCCAGCACTGCGGGCGCACTAAAAGACTTCGGGCTAGATTGGTCGCACTTCAACATACAAGCAAGTCTATTCGATGCTCAAGGAATTGAACCGAACCCGGATCTGACCATTTTCCCAAACGTCAACATAGAAACAAAAGTCGGAGGCATACCGCTAAAAATCCCCATTCTAAACGGTGCATTTGGCTCAACAGATGTTGCAAGACTGAATTGGGAAGGCCTAGCCGTGGGAGCAGCAATCTCTGGCGCCTCGATAATAGTCGGAGAAAACGTCTGCGGCATGGATCCTGAATCCCAAATTACAAACGGAAAAATCATGCACTCGAAGGAGTTAAAACGAAGAATTGATCTATTCCGAAAGTTCTGGGATGGAAAACATGGAGAAATAGTTGTGCAAACAAATGTGGAAGATCAAAGACTAGGCGTTGATGTTTACGCCATCTCAAAACTTGAAGTGAATGTTATCGAAAGGAAATGGGGACAGGGAGCAAAAGCTATTGGCGGCGAAGTTCGCGTAAGAGACCTAGAAAAAGCCGTAATGCTGAAGAAAAGAGGTTACATAGTAATCCCTGACCCAGAAGACCCCACAGTTCAACAAGCCTTCAAAGAAGGAGTGTTCAAATCCTTTGAAAGACACAGCAGAGTAGGCATACCAAAAGAAAAGAGCTTCATAGAAGACATTGAATGGCTGAGGAAACAAGGTGCAAAACATATAACACTCAAAACAGGAGCATACAGACCTTCAGCTGTAGCCTACACAATGAAGATGGCCTCTGAAGCCAAAATTGATTACATATCCTTTGATGGAGCGGCGGGCGGGACAGGCATGAGCCCTGTACCAATGATGGACGAGATGAGTATTCCAACAGTATATCTAGAAGCCATAGTTCTAAGATGTGCACAGATCTTGAAGAAGAAGGGACGCTACGTTCCAGACTTGATTATGGCTGGAGGCTTCATAGAAGAGACATCCATTTTCAAGTCAATAGCAATGAGCAACTTTGGAGACGGCCCACTAGTGAAAGCAGTTCTGCTGGGACGCTCGCCAATAACCGCAGCTTTCAAGGGAAGCTACTTTAAACAACTAGCTGAAGAGGGGAAGCTACCAAAGTCCTTTGCAAATAAGTTTGGAGCCACACCAGACAAGTTTTTCATCGCCACTCCCGAATTGAAAGCCAAATACGGTGAACGCTTTAAAGAAATACCATGGGAATCCGTGGCAGTCTACACGTACCTGACTGATAGAATCGGAGTTGGACTAAAGCAACTCATGGCTGGAAACAGAAAATGGAAATTAAACCTCATCGGCAGAAATGACTTGATGAGTCTCTCTGAAAGAGCTGCTAAAGTCACAGGCATACCAACGCCCGATGAATCAGAAAAAGATGTGATAGAAAGAATTCTCGACTAGCATCCTCTTTTTTTAATTTTCAAGGTAACGCTTAAATCCAATAAAGCATCTAGCAGATGGAAAATCATTTGGAGGAAACTGCTTATGACAGGAACACAAACAGCGTTAACCGTTGCGTTGGAACAGTTAAAAATAGCGTCTGAAAAACTAGATCTCGACTCTGGATTACATGACATGTTGGCACATCCCAAACGGTCATTGATAGTTTCTATCACAGTAAAAATGGACAATGGCAAAATCTCTGTTTTCAACGGTTGCCGCGTTCAACATTGGGATGCAAGAGGACCATTCAAGGGTGGAATAAGATATCACCCAAACGTAACACTAGATGAGGTTACAGCCCTAGCAATGTGGATGACATGGAAATGTGCAGTCGTGGATATCCCCTACGGCGGAGCGAAAGGAGGAGTCTGCTGCAACCCGAAGGAGATGTCAAAAGGCGAATTGGAAAGACTCACAAGACGATACACAAGCCTGCTTTTTGATTTCATAGGACCCTATCGTGATGTTCCAGCACCAGACGTTTACACTGATGCTCAGACCATGGCATGGATAATGGACACCTACAGTCAGATAAAAGGCTACAGCGTCCCAGAATGTGTCACTGGAAAACCCCTCAGCATAGGCGGCTCGGAAGGAAGAGCAGAAGCCACCTCACTGGGGGTTGTGGTCTGTGCAAGGGAAGCAGCAAAACGGCTGGGATTGAAATTGAATGGAGCAACAGTCGCCGTTCAAGGTTATGGTAACGTAGGCTGGAACGCCGCCAAAATAGCATATGATTTGGGTTGCAAGATTGTAGCCGTAAGTGATTCAACGGGCGGAATCTGCTTTTCTAAGGGTCTAAACCCCTATGATGTCTACAAACACAAGTCCAAAACAGGTTCTGTTATTAACTACAAAGGAAGCGAAAACATCAGTAACAAAGAGATACTTGAAACAAAATGCGATATACTCATACCTGCGGCCCTAGAGAATCAGATAACAAAAGCTAATGCAGACAAGATAAAAGCAAAAATAGTAACCGAGGGCGCAAACGGACCGACAACACCCGAAGCAGACAGAACACTTCATGAAAAAGGAATACTCCTAATCCCAGACATTCTGGCCAACTCAGGAGGAGTAGCAACAAGCTATTTTGAGTGGGTTCAAAATCTAACACGTGAGCACTGGACACTGGAAGATGTAAACCGAAAACTGGAAAGCAAGATCGTCAAGGCTTTTGAGGATGTCCATAGAACGGCTAAGAAAGAAGAAAGCGACATGCGGACGGCTGCATTGATGCTTGGAGTTGGAAGAGTGGCCGACGCAATAAAAACCCTAGGCTTGTGGCCGTAACAGGGCAAAAACTGCGTTCCCTTCATTTTGGTTAACAATTGAAAGATCAATCAGATCTTCGAATTCTATTGCGCCTTCAATCTAAACTTTTAAACTGCAGTTCTTATATCTGCGCAGTATAGTTACTTCAGAATTGAGGGTGGAAAGGAGTAAGAAATGCCAAAAACGGTCTCAGTGAAAATTGCATATCTGGACTTCAATTTTGAAAACTTGCCTGTAAGGATTATAGCCAATAGAAACTGTTCTGAAGTCAAACTTGCTGGATTGAACGTTGGTCCATTTGAAGAAGGAAATGAATATGAAGTCTATCGCTGGGTAGCTCTGGAACTTGAAAGATCCGGAATCGCTCATTTTCGTGAAGAAGAACAACTAGACGCAGCTAAGCTTAACAAAATCCAATGGATGGAACGCGTACAAACCGCCGGACAAATATCTAAACTTCCCGAAGACTTCTATCCAAAACTACGAAGATGTATTTCGGAACTAAAGGAAACGGTTGTCAAGGACCCTGAGAAAATGAGGGAATACGAAAGGGTTAGACACCTAACTCAGGACATTATCAATTCAAGGTTAAAGAAAATTGTTTCAATTGCTTCTGGCCCGGCCCAAACGGAAAACACGCTAAGGAATCTTACCGGCGAAGAAAGGTTTCTTCACGAACGGCTTTACAAGCTTATCAATCAGTGGAAAAAACAAATATTAGAGTACGAGGAGGAACACGAATGACTGAAGAACTGGAAGTCATAGATCCGCAAGAACGCTTCCAAGACCTCTTAAAAACTGAAAAATACCGCCAGACAATCTCACAGATGGTGGTGAACGGCAAAACATCGTTAGTAGTTGATTTTGAAGATCTTTTAGCCTTTGACCAGAAGCTGGCTGAGGAGCTTTTGGAGAGACCTGATGAGTATTTGAAACATGCTAATAACGCGGCTTATGCGCAACTGCAGATAGAAGATCCTGAATACGCTGAGAAAACAGTAGCAGTGGATGTCAGAATTGTGCGGTTGCCGGAAGCTTCGCCGCTTCGTAAGCTCGGTTCACAACAAATTGGTAAACTTGTCATGGTTGAAGGCATCGTCGTTCGCTCATCACCAGTCCGTCCCATGGTCATGCAAGCTGCATTCAGGTGCAAAAGATGTGGTACAGTAAATCCTGTAAACCAAACAGGCACCTTCCTCAAGGCACCCTTCGTGTGCAGTAGCCCAGACTGCAGATCAAAAGGGCCATTCGAATTTGTCCAAGAAGAATCTAACTTTATAGACTCTCAAGACCTGCGGGCTCAAGAAAGACCGGAAGACCTTCCGCCTGGACAGCTGCCCCGGACGTTAAACATCAAGCTCGTAGGAAGCGAAATTGTTGATGTTGCCAGGCCAGGCGACGACGTCTCTGCAGTTGGAGAAGTACGCGCCTTCGCTCCGACACTTCCAGGAGTAGGAAAGCTTCGCACCTTCATCCTGCACTTAGACGCTAATTCGATTGAAGTTTTAGGCAAAGAACCGGAAACGGCACTTCCATCGCCGGAAGAAGAAAAGAAAATTCTTGAACTTGCCAAAGACCCGTGGGTGCATCGTAAAATAATAGGATCAATTGCACCTTCAATCTATGGATATGATCACATTAAGGAAGCCATAATGTATCTTCTTTTCGGCGGTGTACCTAAAACTCTCCCAGACATCAGTATAAGAGGGGAACTGAACGCTCTACTGGTAGGAGATCCTGGAACAGCAAAATCTCAACTATTACACTACGTGGCGAGGATTGCGCCTCGAGGGCTATACACTTCTGGACGTGGAACAACTGCCGCTGGCTTGACTGCTGCGGTCCTACGGGAAAAGGGCGGCGGGATGAGCCTCGAAGCTGGAGCCCTAGTTTTGGCTGACAAAGGAATTGCCTGCATTGATGAAATGGACAAAATGCGCCCAGAAGACAGAGTAGCCATTCACGAAGCCATGGAACAACATACCGTTTCAGTCGCAAAAGGCGGCATTGTTGCCACACTCAATGCTCGAACAGCGATACTTGCAGCAGCAAATCCTGCATTGGGAAGATATGAACCGCACCGCACAGTGGCTGAAAACATCTCCTTGCCAGTTACAATACTTTCCAGATTCGATTTAATTTTCATTTTAAGAGATGTGCCAAATAAAGAATCAGATAGTAAGATGTCAGCGCACATCCTTGAACTTCACAGGAAAGGTTCAAGCCCTGTTGAACCGCTAATACCTGCAGAACTTTTGCGGAAATACGTCAGTTATGCTAAAGGAATTAAACCTGTTCTGACTCAAGAAGCTCTGAAACGACTTAATGATTTCTATTTGGCAATGCGCGCGGCAAGCGAAGCAGAAGGCTCACCTGTTGCGATCACTGCCCGTCAACTAGAATCTTTAGTGCGCACAGCTGAGGCGAGAGCCCGTGCAGCTCTCAGAAAAGAAGTTTTGGCCGAAGATGCGGAAGCATCGATTGCAATTATGAAGAGGTCTCTCGAGGAGGTTGGAATAGACCTATCTTCATACAAGATAGACATAGACATCATAATGACAGGAAAACCCAAAAGCATGAGAGACCGACTGCAAACAATACTCTCTACATTGATGGAAATGGAAAGGGACACAGGAGTGGTTGAAAAAGCGGCACTCTTGGACGAGCTTGAAGCAAAATACAAGATTCCAAGAGGAGAGGGTGAACGCCTCATCGGCCAATTGCTGCGCGAAGGAACGGTTTACGAACCGAGAGAAGGTTACCTGAAAAAAACATAGGTCCACCGATGATCAAACAGACTTTGGAGTCAACTCTATGCATAAGCTCATGGAGAAGCGTTAAAAGACATCAGTGCTCAAATGCTGAATAGTGAAGGATCAATGGAAGCAATCATGGTTGTTGTTGGCACACGCCCAGAAATAATAAAGATGGCACCAGTTATCAGGGCTTTACAGAAAAGCAAAATCCCGTTAATCTTTGTGCATTGTGGTCAACATTATGATTACAACATGTCTCAACAATTCATCGACGACCTTGCACTCCCCAAGCCTGACTATGAATATAGACTGAAAGCATATTCACAAGGAGCCCAAACAGCACGCATTATACTACACATGGAACAACTATTGAAGAAGACCATGCCTTCGACTGTTTTAGTCGAAGGAGACACAAATGGGGTATTAGCAACATCCCTAGCGGCAGTAAAGCTTGGAATATCTGTGGGACACGTTGAAGCAGGACTAAGAAGTTACGACTTGCGTATGCCAGAAGAGCACAACAGACGACTGACAGATCACGTCTCCACCTATCTATTTGCGCCAACAGAGACGGCTGAAAACAATCTTAAAAGAGAAAACGTATGGGGCAAGATTTACGTGACTGGAAACACCATCATAGATGCCGTAATCCAACACTTGCCAATAGCGGAGAAGAAATCAAACATGCTTAAAAGAATTCATTTTAAAAAATTTGCCTTAGCAACTGCCCACAGGGCAGAGAACGTAGACGATTTCCATGTTCTCAAAGATTTCATGGAAGCATTTGCAGAGGCTCCCATATCTGTTGTTTATCCAATGCATCCACGCACAAAAAAGAGACTGCTCCGTAACAAAACATACGATAGATTGAGAAACTCAAAAAACATACAGATTTTGCCGCCACTTGGCTACCTAGATTTCTTGGTTTTGATGAAAAAATGTGAAATGATTGTGACAGATTCAGGCGGAATACAAGAAGAGGCAACAGCACCACGCATTCGGAAACCTGTCCTAGTCATTCGCCTCTCCACTGAAAGACCCGAGGCAGTAAACGCTGGTTTCGCCGAAGTCGTAGGTATAGAAAAACAAAAAATATTGAAAGCTATGGAAGCAACGTTAAAACACCAGAAGATGTTGCCAGAAAAATCTCCTTACGGAGATGGAAACGCTGCAAAAAAAATTGTAAGAATAATTAAGGAAGAGTTGTCTTTTTAGTGGTTTCTACGAGATGTAGGTGACTTTCTTATCTTCTTCTTTCCGTGTTTCCTCGGCCTCTAAGGCTCTTTTTTCTTCAATTTTCTGCAAACGCGTAACCATCTTCTCTGCTTTGGCAATTTCTTCATCTAGGCCTGCTAGATTTGCGTCAAGACCAAACATCGATTGCAATATTTCCAAAACACTTTTTGCAGACTTTGGATCTGGTAAATATCCTCTGGTTTCGCCCAAAAGGCAGAGTGCATCAGTCTTTCTGAAATGAGATAGACCCAAGATCAGGCCAGCCGTGCCCACAATTGGGCTTCCCGTTGGACTGACTTCGGCTCCGGCCTGCAAAGCCCTGTTCAAGAAATCTTGGGTTGTGGCAGCAGCAATGACTTTCGGCTTATCTTTGGCTTCCATTCGGTAGCCACCTATCGTTATAATCATCTTCGCATCGTATTGCTTAGCAAACTTCAGTATGCAGTCGGAAATTTCATACTGTCCCTCGATGGTTTGTGCTTGGCTATCGCCCGTGAAAAAAATGAAGTCGTTTTTGCCACTTTTGTTCTTCCAGAAGTAGAATGTTCCACGTAAAAGCCTGACGTTTCCTTTCTTGCTGACAAGAACAAAGTATGGGAAGTGGGGGGAGTAAATGTAGGCGAACTTTTCAGCCTTCAACTCTCTGACTAAATGGCGTATAGCGATTTTGCCAACAAGTCCTAGACCTGGGAGACCTTCAATTAAGATAGGATTGTTCAATTCAACTTTTTTGAACTCTTTGATAAAGGTCTCTTTCACTCTTCGAGACTCTCCCTTTTCAGAGCCATCCTATATTTGAGATATTTGTCATCTGGCGAAAATTTTGGCGGGTGTGGTACTCGAACCTTTGCACCGCAGTATGGACATGCATCTTTTTTTAATGTATAATTTCCACATTTTTCACATATCCTCAAAAGCCAGACCATCACTTTTCCCTTCTGAAAGTGCCCTGTCCGCCGGCTTTAGCGACGCTTGAAACGATATTTTGGGCGACCCTTTGGAAGGTATCTTCAGCATGCTTATAATCTTCAGCCAAAACCTCAATGCTATATTTCGGGGCGGCAATAACGTAAAAACGAAGCTTTGTGTTGCTGGATTTTTCAGTTTTCTTAGCGCTTGTAAAGGCTTCTTTTATAATTTTCACTCCATTTGGTTTCATACAGCGAAGTTCAATCGTGCCTCTCACTTTAACCATGGGAATGTGTATTCTTTCTTGGCCGACTTCAACCAACGCCTTGGCAATTTCTTCAGGTATGCCTATTTTTGTCAAGACGCCTGCGCCTTCTTTCACAGCTTTTTCAAATCCTTCGTAAAGTCCGTATTCATTTTCCATAGGTGTTCCAGCCTTTGCATAGATATCTTCTACTGAGAGCCCGGTCTTTTCGGCGACGCCTCGAATCAGAGCCTCTGCTTTCCTCTCCCTTTTCCAAGACATTATTTTTTCGATTTTTTCTCTCTTCGTGACTCGTCTAAGGGACAAATCTATGTGCCCTTTTTCCGCATCAACACGTAGAACTTTCAAAACAACTTTTTGTCCTTCACGAACAAAATCACGAATGTTCCGAATCCAAGAAGAAGAAATTTCAGAAACGTGGAGCAACCCTTTCTTATCGTATTCATCAAGTTTTACGTACGCACCAAAATCGGTAACGTTTTCCACGGTAGCTATTACTAGATCACCCGGTTCGGGCCACTCCTGCTTCTTAAATGCCATTGTGGTCTTCATCCCTATTCGAAAACTGCAACTATTTCGCCCTTAATTTTTGCCTTCCCGCCTGAAGCCTCTGCAAGTTCGGCTCCGCAAACATTACAAGTTACCTTGTTAACCGCGTTGCTGAAAACCACTTGTTCGTTACCGCATTTTAAGCATTTCACTCGGACAAAACTGCTTCTAGGTCTTGGAATGAGTTTCTCCCATTCGGCCATGATTATCCACCTCAACATTTACGCTATGACTAATTTCCTTAGCCGTATACCATCTTTATGCCTTGTGTAACCGCAAACCTTACACTTCAACTTCAATGTTTGCTTCTTGGTCGTTTTCGAAAACTCTCTTTGAAGCGGATACTTCTGCCCGCCATAGCCTCTCTTTTCACGCTCATGATGACGTTCTCCCTTGGCTAAGGCTCTCCGCTTTCCAGCCTTGTAAAGAGTCACTGTGTGAGCTTGATGCTGCTTACACTTCGGACAGTATGTTCTAGTCTCTTTGGGAACATTCACTTGCGGCACGACCGGCTTTGCATAAACAAAACCACACGTCCTCTTATACTTTTTCGCTGTTTTTCAGAACACCTTATTAGCAAGATGTTTCAAAACTTGTCAGTCACAAACATTGCTTTATTAATTGCCAAATAACCAAAGTGAACACAGCGAAGAGGATATGGAGCAGTGGAATGTCAAACAATTCCTCGATGGTCAACAAAATTCTCAACATTCTAGTGAAGCTTTTGCCTCTATTCTCATTCGTTTTACCTGCTATCATATTGTATTTTCTAGACCCTATGGTCTTCGAGAAAACATGGAAAGGCAGGATATTCTACGTTTTCTTTCTGTGGCTAATCGCTTTCGAGACTATTTTAAGCTGGAAAGAACTTCAAGCACAGAAAATCAAGAAGCTAAGGTCTGTGAGGAATGCTGCTTTCATCATAGCCCTTTTTCTACCTACAATATACGTTATTGTTGCCAACTTTTATGGGTTGAATGCTCTGATTGCGGATCTCGCAAAAAAAAATCACATCTATTGGGCAAGTGTAATGCCGCTTTCAACAGAATATCTGGTTTTTGCGACGCTCTTTGTTTTCATAATCCTGCTAAAACATGGGGTTCGCGGCTTGAAGACACATTCAATCTCCGCACTTTTCTTAGGAGTAATCGGAATGATTTACACAATAGACAACGTGTATCGGGGCAGCTTCACTCCTTTTCAGATCATCGTCCCAACCACGGCGACGCTTGCGGCAAGTCTTTTGAATTTCATGGGGTATCGAACAATCTGGTACCCCATGGTTGATGGTATGCCTGACTTGAGGGTTACGAGTTCTCAAGGACGCTCAATACGATTTCAAATAGCCTGGCCGTGTTCCGGCGTTGATAGCCTCCTGATTTACTCTGTCACAATCCTACTGTTCTTAAAAAATAGCACAATTTCATGGAAGCAAAGAATAGCCTATTTCATATTCGGTGCTGCCGTCACATATTTCATCAATATTCTAAGGATAGTCACCATTTTCATAATCGGAATCAACAGTGGTCTTTCTGCAGCCTATGCTTTTCACGATTACTATGGCCAACTATACTCTATTACATGGATAACCTCTTATCCTCTACTAATAATTGGAAGCCGAGCCCTTTGGGGAAAAATCAGAGGCAACGCAACTGCTGCAAAAGGTTCAATGCTAACTAGTTAACTTCAACCTTTTCAGCTAAACCCTGCCTAACCAGAATTTTTGCGTTCTCAACAGGTAAAGAGGCAACATCCTCAGCTTTGAAAGGACCGTAAGTTTTCATGTCTGCACCAATTATTGCAGGAACATCTTTCAAGAAACGCAAGATCGCCCTCTTATGCTCTTGCTCAATGCTGACCTTGGGCGCGTGTCCGCGAAGAATTTCTGCCGCGAAACTTGACATCGTCTCGCTGAGGAGCGAAATCTTCATGCAGATCTCTTCTTCCTCAACTGTTAAAACATCACGTGGAATCTCTTCATCCCTGATTGCTTTGCTGATTATTTTTCGGTATCGCGCTTGGATTAGTTCCCGCACCATGCGTTTTACATTCTTTATTTCCTTTCTAAGGAGGTTTGCCTTCACAGTTTTCTTATCCAGCATTCTGCTTTCTTCTCTCAGTCTTCTCACGTAATCAGCGATTGCCGCGTAAAAGTTCTGAGGAAGCTCTTTCAGGTCCACGTTTTCAAGTTCACGCTTCCAAACTTCGCATAGTTCATTATACATTTCAATCCACTACCTCTGCTCTTCTCCTGCACACAAGGAGTACAGCCACTGCAGTCGGTAACTCTATCTTTTGGTTTTTGTAAGGACCAAATGTTTGGTCACCCAGTCTAAACTGAGGAGCGTTTAGAACAAGAACTGTGGCTGTGCCTTCTTTAAAGGCTACCGCACTCTTGAAAGGATCAAAGTCATCTATCGTTGAAACTGGAAATTCTATCTTCTTTAGACCAGTTTTACCGTGCAGTGTTTCGGCCAGCCTGATCAACCGGTGAACGTCTGTTGTAACAACAGTGTCCACGTTCGCAGATTGAGACTTTACTGAACACTCTACTATTTTTCTCCAAGTTTCAGGACCTATGCCTTTGACCATGTATGGACTCGACATATTCCAGCTCTGCACAATTGCGTCTTTGTTCTTTGCTATCGTCTCGATAACATTTCTTCTTAATCCTACATTCTTTAAATCTTCTGGCCGAGCATTCAGAATGATATTGTGGAATCCCCTGGCGACTCGCCCACGCCAGCCAGAATGCTTCAGATCGGAACTGCCCAAGCCCTTACTGTTCAGCTCATAAGAAGTAGCGTCAAAGCCTAAACCGGAGACGTAATCTACAATTTCTTTACGGGCGACGGCGTCAAGATTCTTGACTGCTTCAGCTTCGACGTGAACGTGGTATCCGCGGTGGCCGGAGAAGAACACATGCACCTCTCTCTCGGAAAAACCGAAATCTTTCCTCAATATGTCGAGGAGTTTTACGGTTTCGGACTTTGCAGAAGCCAGACAGATTTCACAGGGCCACGTGCTGTCAGTGAATTTTTCGCCCCCGCAAGCTGGACAATTCTGAGGTACAACCCCCTTCCCTTCGAATCCACATTTACCGCAGGTCCATTCGTCGTGAATTTTGTCACAGGGCGTTGGGATATGATCTGCGTCGATGTCAAAAATCAAGTCTGCGCCTAGCCAGCCCTTTTTCTCCATTTCAGCTTCTGGTTCCTCATAGTAGGCGCAAGAGAAATAGGCGTCTCGTGGAACACAATCGCGCAGAAAAGATGTCAATTCGTCCTTGTTTCCAAAGCTCTTGTGTCGAAGCATCCAACCCTGAAATGAAGCAAAGCCATATTCCCTTGCTTCAGGCATTCGAACAGTTTCGCCTAAAGTAAGATTTCGGGCATAGTATTCGCGGAACATGTTTTGCACAAAAGCAATCGACTTCAAGACTGATCACTTGTAAATCCAATCGAAATGTAAAAAAGATTTCGTTCTAAGGTAAAGGAATGAAACCAATGGCAAGAACAATCAATTTTACCTTTACCGAACTGTGATAATGCACTCTTGAACTGTTAACATTTGTTCAATTTCATGATTCACGGATCAGTGAACCCATGATCAGGCCAAATACCATGAAATATGTTTTCAAGCACAGAAGGACCGCACAACCCGTTATTGCACTGAGTTGTTTCTTATTTTCCCTGAAAATCTCCTTGAAGGTTAGTAGAGAATGACGAGTCAATGGCCCCATAACGCGCTGCCCCGTACGCCGCGTATAAATAGGCATGGAACTGCCGTAATGCAAAGTCTTGAATAGTATCTCTCTTATCGTTTCAGGTTCATAGTGATAAAGTCTGGATTCACAGCAGGTCTCTCTGATGCCCGCCTTCCTCATTCTTTGATAAAGGTCGTAGTCTTCACCCCAAAACAAGCCAGTGTTAAGCATACCCGCCCGGACTAGTTGTTCTCTGATGAAAAAGCGTGGTTCACCAGCCAGGATGTTTCCGTTTACACAGTATTTTTGTTCCACCTTTCCGTAAAAGTTCTTCCAACTGGCGGAGCATGAAGCCCAGAAGCTTTTCCCGACAAAAACTTCAGGAACTCTCACCATTTCCACTTTTTCACGTTCGCATTTTTCAACACATTCCTCAATGACGGAGGGAGACAAAACTTGGTCTGAGTCAAGGAACAGAATGTACTTGCTGGTCGAATTGGCTATCCCTATGTTTCTGGCCAATGCTGGAGTTGATTCTTGCTGTATGGTCCTGGTCCCGAACTCTGTTGCTATTGCTACGGTTGCGTCATTGCTAAAGTTGTCAACAATTATGATTTCAATAGAGGAGTAGCCTTGATTGCGTACGCTGCTAAGGCAAGCCGCTAGTGTTGCATCTGAATTGTAGGTAGGGATTATTATTGTTACTTTGGGCTTTTCCATTATATTATCCTCATCTATTCGAGATGCTAGGTAATGGGAGTGGAGGTAACAGTGACATCATCGACGTAGGCAACGTTTTTGATGCCGTCAGTGTCGTAGTTCACGAATTCTAGAATAAGATCAGTTGGCAAGGATGAATCGTAAGCTTTGTGCCACATTGCACTCAGATCAAAGCTGGTTCCATTTAATGGGGTGGTGTGCGCGTAGTCTTGAAAGACTCCGTTTGGAGTTGCAATGATGACTGACTGGTTACGGTAAACGTTGGAAACTATTGCTGCGAAGGTGTCTTTGCCGTGGAAACCTTCGCTTGCGTTCAGACGAAATGAAAGGGTAATATCTGAATTGTTCTCGACGAAAATCTCTCTTTCAATATAGCTCGCACATTTTGTCTCTGATATCGTGTACGAAGCTTGTGATGTCATTTTCAGACATTGCCCTGAACCTTGTCCTGAACTATTTGTTATTGTTACGTTTGTCACGCCGTTGCCGTAGAAGTATGCTCGCCATCCATCTTCGTCCCATTGCTTATGCTCGAAATCATCAAAGAACACTGTGTGCGGACTAGTGTAGTTGAATTGGAACAGGTAAGCGTCACCGAAGTTCTTCACAAGCTTGAAGTTTGGATTGCCAAGAAACAAACTATGATCCCATTTGTGCTTCTTAAACCACCAATAGGCACCATTAGAGCCTACGTATACATGAGATATGGACAAATTGGAAGCTAGGTCATACACCGTTTTGTTCAACACGTCGCTATCCAGAGAATCTACCAGTGTTTGATATGAACGACTGAAACTGCTAGCCGAATATGGAAAGACTATTCTATGATGCGAAATAACTGGGATATACAAACCAGGTTCATATAAGCTGACCAGAATTAGAGCATTAGAAGACACATTTCCTTCCATCCAGGTCATTAACTTAAAGTCATCCTCTGTTGTAACTGCAAACATGCTATACGTACCGCTTAGAGTGTTACGATCTATTAGTATCCTATGATATATGAAAGGAGTAGTAATTAACACAAGAATAGTAACCGTTAACATTGCATTGGCACGAGGGATTTTCGAAGAGAGATTGGATAGCCATCTAAATTTGCGGCTTCGCAAGAGTTGTGCAAGTTCCAGACAAGAAACCAATATGAAAATATTCAGCGAAATCACAATGAGTATGCCCTGATGTCCCCATGATATGATCTCGAAATCTCTAGGGAGGAAGAATGCAATAAAGGACAGTGTAACTGGAGCTAGAAAGATGGACGAAGCGAAGGCCAACACGGACTTTATGTTATTGAATTTTCGATTTATCCAAACTAGTATACCGAGACCAACAAATAGGAGCAGCATAAACAGCCGAAGCTCAAAATACGGAGACAAGTTATCAAGAGCCCATTGCAACGTTTGGGTGATGGAAATTTGAACTTGTTTCGGATATCCAACAAAGTCTGTTGGAATGCCGATGTTATGTCCAGGATATTGATAGAAAACAAAAAACCTGAATAGAAAAGGGCTTAGAACGAGTAAACCAACCGAGAAAATGACGATGAATTCAAGAACCCTATGGCGCAGAGAATTAGGCTTTCTAGCAAGCCAGTAAATAGAAACAATGGCGGCCACCATCATCAGCGTTTCGAGATAGGAAACAATAATGGCTCCAGCCAGACCAAAAAGTAGACCCGCAGCCACAAGCTCTGCAAGGCTTGTCTTTGCTTGAGAATGAATCAGAGAAAAAAGAAGTCCTAGGCAGACAAGAAATAAGGGAAAACCCACAAGAAAAGGGTTTCCTCCCCAAACAACAAAGAGAGGCCAGCTAGAAATAAAGGCAAAAACAAAACTTAAACCTAAGTAGAATTCTCTTTTGGAACTGAGCTTCTTACCTAGGAAGTAGGCACCAAATACCGAAAGTGCCTTGAAAAGGATAGTTACGTAAAAAACGGCTTTAGGAACCATGATATTCAATACATAATGCGCAAAAGCAAAAATAACGTGGGATGCTTCAGGATAGATGTTTCCTGCTGGTAGATAAGGTTGTAAAGTCAATCCCATGTGGTTGTTCTCTACGATGACTTCGGTTCTAAGAGAGTGTATGGATTCATCGAATATGCCGCCGAAAACAAGACCAGATGAAGCTGAAAGGTCGATGAGAAGGAGAATTATGAACATAGCAAACAGAGGCATATAATCAAAAAGGATATGTCTGTTCTCCTTTAACGAGGCTTTTATTCTGTTGAACCTTGTCACTTGACCTAGGGCTTTAGAATGAATGAAAATGGAAAAAACAAAGCAGAAGGCTGTGAGCCCGATGATTAAGAACTGGTTAAAAAACATAAATGGAAGTATGGCAATCACATAAAGAATCAACCCACCCAGATAAACATCTAGAATACAAATCTGTACAAGATCCAAATCCGAGAACAATTTAAGATGGCGAAGCAGGAAAAACCTCGCAGGCTCACCATTAACTATCAAAAGAAGTGGAAAGAAGAGCATCTGCAGCAATATGAGTATCATCAATATTCGCCTTATAGCTCTTACATAATATATGCTCTTAAAAGATTAGCGATTCTGCACCGGCGGTAGCCTATTGTTGACATAGATGATTATTGCGAACGCAGCTCTTTAACGGTTAAGCAAGGCTGCAAAGTGATAAGCACTTGTTTGTTTTCTTATATGACTTCAACGCTCAGTGAATGTATAGATTTATCATATACACTTCCAAACATAAAGCCGGACGCAGAGACGAGGTTGATGAGGAGAAAGATGATGAACATTGCCAGAACAGCTATGTATTCAGGAAATACTTTCTTGTTTTTTTTCTGTGAGAGAAACTCTGATTTTGGCAAGACTTGTGAAGCGGGGTCAAAGCTCTGAAATGAGTGGCAATGGAAAGAAGTAAACACATCAATGTGAGTCCAAGAACAAAGAGCCGGCTAAAGAGCCGAAGCTGCAACATTGCGATTACGTAGAGGAAAAAACCGCCAAGATAAATTTCAAGTAAACAGATCTATATTAAATCCAGGTCTGAAACAAACTTGAGGCGACGCGGGAGAAAGAACGTGAGAGGTTTGCCGTCTACGATCAAAAGGAACATCAAAAGGAACATCAAAAGGGGCGGTGGAGTACTAACAACGGCAACATCTGATTCCTTCTCCATAGTTCTACCCGATAAATGCACTCAAGAAATTAATGTTTTGCCCCAAAACATTTCGACAGTAATCCGTGAAAAGTTTTCAGCTCTCACCTTTCATTATTTCCATGACGTGTATCGTTGCATAATCGATTGCATCGAAATATTCCAATACCTTGCAAATCAGGTCGTCAATGATGTCAACCAATCTAATTGAGGGGACAATCTTGAAAACCATAATTGGGAGAGACCCCCCAATTCTTATTTTCAAAGACTCATACTTACCTTTGAGGAACTCTCTCACTTTGCTAACTTGCACTTCTGACACATGGCCCACATCTGGCACTAAGCTGTCAGCGAAATTCTTTGCTATTCTTATCCTACTCATGATCTGGTACAAGTAAGAGTGCCCAGGAAACGACAGTACTAAGTATTTCTTCACAACTCTATTCAACTCTGAGAGAGAACCGAGGTAATTATGAACATGTTCAAGTACTTCTGAGCAGAGCACAGCATCTATCCCGCTGTTCCTGAAGGGAAGTCTCTCGACGTCACACACAACGTAGTCGCTATTTAATGCATTCACATTAGTTTTGGCCTTCTTCACGTATGCACGTGCTACATCCGCACCTATGCAAAAAGTCTCTGAATGACTAGATGCAACGTATTTAACATAGAAGCCCTCTGCACATCCGACGTCCACAAATGTCTTCATCTGACCTTCTCCAAATATTTCAGATAAGTAAGAGATTACGTAATACAGCCTTTTTCTATGCCACCAGAGTTCATGTTTTTCCGCCTTCAGATACATCATTTTCTGGTGTGAAAGGCGTTCAGCCTCATTTTCGTAGAATTCTTTGAGCCTACGCTTGTCCCCACGCTGCATAACAGCTCTAAAGCCTCCAAGCATCTTGCACAAGAAGCTCTCGAAGCAGAGTTATCACCATCACTTCTCCAGTAGCTTATTGTATGTGCTAACGATTTTGTGCGAGTAATCTCTCCGGCTAAGGAAAGCGCTTGAAGTTTCAGAGATTTCGGGGTGGTTTTTCCTGAAAGTCTTAAAAACGCATCCCCTATTTCCTCTGGGTGGAGAGAATTTATACCCTCCGCTACACCAGCGCGCGCTTCAGCATGTAATATGCATAGGCAAAAATCACGTGCGCTGCTTGCGGGTATATTATTCCCTCTGGAAGATAAGGTAGCAGAGTTAAAGGTACATAATTGTTCTCCAAAATAATCTCAACTTTAAGGGAATGTATAGACTCATCAAATATGCCCCCGAAGACAAAATTAGATAAGGAAAAAAGCTGAATAACAAGGAGAAAAAAGAACAACGCAAAAACAATCGCATAACCCAAGTATAGTTTTCTTTTTTCCATTAAAAAAGATCTAAGTATATTTGGTCTTGCTATGTTCTTCAAAGTTCCGAAATGAATATAGATGCAGCAAAAGAAACAAAATATTGTAAACCCAGAGGTGACAACTAGACTGAAAAGCGGAAGTGGCAACATAGCAAGCAAATAAAGAATAAGCCCTCCGAGGAAAACGTCAAGAATGCAGATTTGGATGAAATCCAAATCGGAAAATAATCGAAGACGCTGAAGAAACGCAACTCTAAAGGGTTCACCGTCCACTATCAAAAGGGACATAAAGAAGAGCAATTGCAATACCAATAACAACATTCGTTTTTCCCGTGGTTTTTTAAATAGAAACTGATTCTCTTAAAAGGTTAGCGATTTTGTTCTAGATTTTTCGTTATGAAGGCAGTTTGGCGAAATACAATCTTGAACCATGAAGGGAGTCTTGAGATCTTGCAAGCTTGGCATAGCAACTTCTTTTAATGTGTTGGAAAAGTATAAAGGGTGACGTTGAAGCATTCTGGAATGATAAGGGATGAAAGTTGTAGTCTTCGTTGAATACTTCCCGCCTAGACTAGGGAGTGATAGAAGAATATTTGAAATCATGAAGCGACTATCGGACAAACACGAAATAAATTTTATTATGTTTCCTCCATTTCGAGAACTGCGTGGAAAATCACTGCCAAATGGGCACAATTCCTACACTTGTCCACAGAGTAAAAACAGCACGGCACTTAACTGCGAAGGCATTCATGGCCGTTCGGTATCAATTTCGTCTAAAGTCGCTCTACTGTGGCAGCATTCACTAATAATAGCATATTGCCTCACTGCCTTATCAGTGCTTATGAAATCGTTAATGATTCTGAGGAAGATAAACCCTGACGTCATTGTGCTGAATTATCCTAGCCCTCACACTGGTTTACTGGGGTTATTGGAGGGGAAGCTTTTGAAAAAGCCTGTTGTCTTAGATTTCAATGACCTGATAGCACAATATAGTCGTGCTCTTCTTAATCTTAAAAGGGACAGCTTTAAAGCTAAACTGCTTATTCTGGTTCAGGATTATATTGTGAAGAACTCAGCTAAGATAGTCGCACCAACCCGTTTTGTCAAAGATTATGCAATTTCATTGGGCGTCTCAGAAAATAAAATAGCAATAATTTCAAACGGTGTTGACTCAAAAATCTTTGATTCCAATAAATCTGATGCTGCTAAACTAAGAAGTGATCTGCATCTTGACAACGAAAAGTTGTGTGTTTACTGTGGACGCTTGGATGGATGGGCCGGGATAAACATAATATTAAGACTCTGTGACATGGCAAGAACAAAAGAGTTGCATGCCAAGTTCCTGCTTGTTGGGGGCGGCGAAGGAAGTGCCCTTCAGAAAGGAAATCTCATTTCTTTGGGGGAACTCTCCTACGAAAAAGTGCCTGCTGTTTTAGCAGCTGCAGATGTTATATTAATTCCGTTTCCTAATAATGAAGTTTCCCACGCAGCAAGCCCATTGAAACTTTTTGAAGCAATGTCCATGCAAAAACCTGTAGTCGCAAGCAGGGTAAGTGGAATTGAAGAAGTTATTTCAGATGGCGAAAACGGTTTTCTTGCAGGCCCGGATAATTTCGAGGAATGGATTCAAAAGCTTGAGATGGTATTGAACTCCGAAAAGTTCGCTCAAAATGTTGGACAGAATGCTAGAAAGATGGTTGAGGAGAGATTTGATTGGACTCTTCTCGCCAACCAGTATGAAGAGATTTTAAATGCTGTTTGCTTAAAGTAACAATAGTTATAACACTAGATGTTCAATATGAGAGATTAAAGATGCATGTAATCCAAGTTGCGCCCCGCTTTCGTCCGGCCGTTGGCGGCGTGGAAGAACACGTTTACCAGATTTCTCTTGAACTTGCAAGGCGGGGTCACAATGTAACAGTAATAACCTCCACCGAGGCAGATGGTAAGATTTGTCCTCTGCAAACCGAGATTATGGAAGGTATACATGTTTATCGGTTTCCGCTCTTCATGCCAAAAATGTTCCGAGAGTTATGGTTTATACCACAAATTCTGAAACATTTTCTGCGAATTCCAGGTGACGTAGTTCATGCCCACGGCTATAGATGTTTAAGCTCTTTTAATGCTATCTACTTTGCCCAGATTAGAAATGTTCCATCGGTGCTCACGCCCCATGGAATTTATCCCACGAGGTCTTTCATGAATGGATTGGCAAAATCAATCTTCGACCATGTTTTCGGCCGTTTACTTCTGGGTTTTTCCGATAAAATTGTAGCGTTAAGTGAACATAACAGGCAGTTGCTCTTACAAATCGGTGCATCAGCAAGCAAAATAGTCACTGTGCCGAACGGCGTTAATATCGAAGAATATGCGAATCTTCAACGCAGCAGTAAGATTCTTGACGAGTTGAACACCAATGGCCCTGTATTGCTCTATGTTGGAAGAATAGACTGGAATAAGCGAGTAGAAAAGATTGTTGAGTCAATGCCTATCATTTTGAAGGATTTCCCCTCCGCAAAACTTGTCGTAGTGGGGCCGGACTATGGGGATTATGTAAGCAAGCTTTTGGACATCGCCAATAAGCTTAAGATTGAGCGTTCACTCGTGATAACTGGAAACGTTTCAAGGGAAAAGCTTCTCAAATTCTATTCTGCGGCTGACGCTTTCCTGCTTCCATCTTCGTATGAAGGCTTTGGATTAAGCATGCTTGAGGCTATGTGCAGCAAAATTCCGGTAATTGCTTCTCCTTCTGGTGGCCCAGGCGACATCTTAAACCATGGAGTAAATGCATGGTTATTGAAAGAGCCCACATCCGAGGAAATTTCCAAATCTGTCCATGCAGTATTAACAGATCACCGATTGAGAGAGAATCTTGTAAAGAACGCCTTCGAACTGGTCAAGAAGAAGTATACATGGAAAAATGTTGTCGACGAATTGGAAATGATCTATGAGCAAACGATCACAGAAAAGGCAAAAGATGATTAGTTGGTCCTTTCCGAGATCAATATTCCCAATTTCGCAAGTGCAGGGTTCTTCTTGAAAAGGGAGATCTTGTGACTCGTTATGTTGAGGTTTTTGTGCTTCTTATTGGTTCCCAAGTGTATGGAATATTGCCCTTGCCGAGAGCAATTCGAGCCTGAAGATAGGCAACTATTTCCAAAAATCCTCCTGACAAAATGTATGGCATCTCCCTCGGCTCAAGGGCAGAGATGGCTTTCAGAATGTTTCTGAAGCTTGAGGTGGAAACCCTATATCCGGTTGAATTCCATAATTGGATGTGGCCAATCCATATTCGTTTTCGCTGTTTTACCAGATCAACAATGTTTGTTGGGCACCTGATATACACCAAAGCCTCTGGGGCGTAGAGCACGTACTTGTGTTGCTTTTGAATTGCTCTCTCGATGTAAGGTTCATCTGTAGCGGCATTATCAGGGATTTCTTGAAGGCAAGCCGTCCGTATTGCACAGAGTTCCCCAGATAACTTCGGTGTCTCATGTAATGAGATTATGTGGTGTAAACGCCATATCATGCGTGCAATTCCGTAACAGGTTCCGCGAAACTCTTTGAGTGGAACCGGCTGGGCGAAGACTGCGCCAGCATCGCTTGTTGCAAGCTTGGAAACAAGCTTGCTTATGCTATCTTTTTTGGGCAAGGCGTCTGCGTTCATAAGAATCAACACGTCAGCATAGTCTCTTGTTATCCGGAAGATTTTGTTAAGTGCGTTAGATTTTCCTTTTCGAACATTTTCATTGAGCAGCTCAATTCTCGCATCTTTTTCTTGGAATCTCTGGACGATCTGAGGTGTTCTATCAGTGCACCCGGAACAAATGACCAAGATCTTGTATTCTTCTGGTAGGTTTTGTTCTGAAACAAGGTTTTGAAGGAGACGTTCAATGTTGCTTTCTTCGTTGTAAGCGCATATCCCAATAATCACTTTAGACAGAGACATCGGTTCATAGGTAATAAGCGGGAAATCCGTCCTCAACAATGGAAATCGACCGTAGGTCACATTATATATTTGACACCACGTTCAGCAAGGATTAATTACTTATGAATCTACTGTCTTGACTTCGAATCATGAAGTTAGAAAAAGGACTGTGTTGTCATAAAACGGCTAGATTTTATGGTGAGCTAGATGCGCGTACGTTTGATCTTCAGGATGTACGATGTAAACTCCTTAATCTCGTTTGGCGAAAGCTTTGATTTTCCATTTTTTCTATTCTCGAAGGTCATTGGGAACTCCCTCACGTCAAATCCTCTTTTACAAGCTTGCCGTATGGTTTCTATCTGTATTTCGTAGGTTTCACTGTGTAAGTCTGAAACCATTTCGTTGACGAGTTTTGTTGAGTAGCATCGCAGACCACTTGTGTAATCATGAATTCTTGCTCTCACCAATAGAGCAGCCAGTGTGTTTGCTACTCGGCTTGTCACATGCCGAAATATGCTCCATTTCACCACTCCGCCTCCTTTGCAGTATCTGCTGCCTATTGCGAGGCCCTTTCCTTTTTTTGCAGCGGAGATTGCGCGGGGAACGTCTTTAGGATTGTGTGAGTAGTCTGCGTCCATGGTGACTATGTATTTTGGAGAATTCTTCAATGATAGAAGTATTTTGAAACCATCTGTTATTGCTGTTCCAAGCCCCGATTTTTTTGATCTTACAAAAAGTAGAATGTTCCTGAATTTCTTTTGCAGTTTTCGAACAGCATCGGCCGTTCCATCAGGGCTCGAATCATCAATAACCAATATGCGAAGGTCAAGGTCTAGGTTTTCAATATCATTGATTAAGTTTTCGATGTTTACAGCTTCGCAATACGTGGGCAGTATTATGCCAATTTCGGACTTTGCGTGTAAGTCTCCCTCAATATTCTTGAGACTTACATTCTCCATATAATCCATTTTTCGCCATTCCTACCAGAGGGATTTGATTTGTACCACTATCAATATTAAACTTTTGACTGTTACAACATAGATGCATATAAGGTTTGACTCCTTTTACCCTGAGCGTGCGAGTTTCTTTCGGTAGTATCCCAACGGATGTCGTGTTTTTTGGCAAAGGTCATCTGGGTTTATGCAGACGCCGTGAGTCTTCAGCGTGTCACATTTTGGGGTAATATACCGTGTTCTTGAACCTCTTTCTCCTGCTATGTGTTCAACTTGGTAACGGGTCATTCTTTCGTTGAAGTCTGATATGTTTTTGAAAAGCTCAATAACGTTTTCCGTGGGCATCCCAACATTTACTAGAAATGAGGTCAGCGTGAATCTGCCTATGTGCGAAAGGTGCCGACCAGACGAGAATGCCCGGTATAATGCTTCTATGCACGGTGGAAAAGCTGCTTGCACTATAGCTTTTGGGAAACCTTCCATTTCAGTTTTGCCTATTTTCGCCACTGACAGCGTCTTTATTTTCTCCGATATTTGCACTATTTCAGCTGGAAACTTTGGTACCTCTCTTGTTTCCAGTCGCTTTTCAATGTGTTTACGGACTTCTTCGCTCATCAGCCTAGCAGTTTCATTTCTGGCCAAGTAAACTCTTCCGCCTGATAGTAGGCGGTTAACGAGCTTCCATTTCTTCTCTCGCAGATGCGTTGTGTTTCTTAAGTAATCTGCGAAGTCAAGCGTGAATTCGTAAGGTATTTGGGCGTCATTGTTTAATGCAAGTTTCCATCCTAGATTTTGTGCGATTGCCAAAATTCTTTCTTTACGTTCAGGTTTCAAGTCTTCGTATGCTTTTTTTCCCTCTGCTAGAGCGTATCGTTTTTTGATGAAGGAGTTCTGAGTTGCGATTGTTAACATTATTGCTACTGGAAAAGATAAGATCTCAATTTCCTCGTTGCGTGTTTTCCTGCTCACAAAAGTGTACAAAATTGCTTCTTCCACTCTTTCTTCGGCGCGTTCGAGGATTTTTGCAAATTCTGGGTTTGCCAAGTCTTCAATTTTCAGGTTTAATGATTTCACGTATTCCGTGTTTTCTTTGAGGAAAGGGTATTTTGCTAGATCGCTTTTGGTGAATTTTGCCGCAGTCACTTGCATTTTGTTCTTCACGTTATTCCGTTTCGATCCTCGGCGCTAGATAGAAGGTTAGTTTTCCTTCTTTTATTTGTTGGAAGTCGAGTTTTATGGGCATGTCTGTTGAGAATTCGAGTGTTGCGATGTCGGATGTTGCGGATGCTGCTTTTATTATTTCTGTCAGGTAGCTTAGGCTGAAGGTTGCTTTTTGGAGTTCTTTAGCTTCTAATTCCAGTAGGGTGTCGCTTCCTTTTTGAAGGGTTATCGTTGCTCCCATCAGGTCGCCTGCGGCGTTGAACACTACTTTTTCAGGGTCTGCTTCGATTTTCACGTGGTCGCTTACAAGCTGCGCGTCTCCGATTGCTTGGCTCAGTCCTTCTGTTGTGGCTTTCAATTTGACGTTGAAGGTGATCTTGGGGGTCGGCACTTCTTCTTCTGAGGCTTCGAGCGTTGGCATTGTGAAGTTGCGGGTGTATTTTCCGGCTATTACGACTTGTAGACGCCCGGTTTTTTCGTCGAGCGAAAGTTCTAATGTTTCGTCTTTGCCTGCTCTCTTAAGCAGTTTCAGCAGTTCAGTAATGTTTATGCACATTTTTGTCGGCTCTGTGCATGTGTATTCTTCGAAAATTGTTTTTGGCCATTCGAAGTCTATCATGGCGACGCGTGACGGGTCCATTGCTCGCAGTTTTATGCCTTCTGGGTCTAGTTTGAATGTGGCTTCGTCTACCAGTATGGAGATGGATGTGATCATGTCTCTCAGGAGTTTAGCGTCAGCCACTTTGAGTTTGAACATGAGGGTCACCTTTCTACTGGTTATGTTTGGTGTCAAATAAAAGACTTTACATATTAATCTTCAGCTTTGTGCATGGAGCCTTTTTCCCTTGGACTTGCCGCTGTTTTGTGTTTTTGGAGGAGTTATTGTTGACGGGATAGAGGGTGGGCAACTGAAATGAGGGTTGATTGGTGAAAGTCTTGTCAATGTTGATGCGTGTAATGCAGTCAAGAGTTCGGCGGCAGTTGCCGTGATAATGAGTTCTGACCATGTTGAGGATTAGATCGACGGTGCTGGTTTGTCTGGACAATTTTGCAGGTTGACAAATGTTTTGTTTGATACGTTTCGATGTCAACTATAAGGGTCGTGTGACCTGTTATAGTTGTTGGGCCCCGTCTCTTTTCAGCGTCCATGCCTGAACCGTGCTGACGCCATGTGCGGCGGGAACTTTGACAGGCCTGAGCCTGCTTATAGTTCGTAGGCCCCGTCTTATTTTCGGATCAGTCATGTCTGAGCGTGCTGCATCGACTTGTTCTACTGGGTCGTAGCATAGTGAACACTTTTGCGGCGGCATTGGTGAGCACTATGGGCGTGTTCTGGGTGCGTTTGAACGACTAGGCGGACTTGGTGTTGATTTGACAGGCCGAACAAGAATGTTCTGACGGGTCGAATTGTTTGGTTTGGGATGTAGAATGAATCGTGGAGATGCTGCGTATGGCTTGCGGGTCTGTGTTGGGTTTTACATTTTTGAGGTTATTTGCTTTACCTTTTTTGCGAAGGTTGTTTTTAGAAGTTGGTTTGTTTTTCCGAGGGTTTTTTCTATTTCTATGTCGTATGGGATTTCTCCTAGAAAGGTTAGGCCTAGTTTCTGGGCTTGCTTCTGTATGGTCTGTGGCTGGATGGTTTTCATGTTTTCTATTATGCCTATCACCGGGATCTTCAGTGATGCCAGTAGGCTTGTTAGTTTTTTCACGGTTTCGAAGGCGAGTTGAGAAGGGGTTGTGACTATGAGGAATTTTATGTTTCGTATCAGCCTTATCATGTCGAGGGTTGCGTCGCTGATTCCGGGCGGCATGTCCAAAATTAGATAGTCCAGTTGTTCCCATCTGGTGATTGACAGTAGCTCTATCAATGCGTTTGACACGTCTGCGCCTCGCAGTGGCGTGGCGTTGTCGCCTGAATAGTAGATTATTGACATGTATTGCAAGCCAAAGACTTTTGGTGGGATTATGCCTTTTTCTTCCTTTGGCTTTACGCCTTCAATGCCTAGTATGAGGTGGGTGGAAGGGCTTGTGAAGTCTAGGTCGAATAAACCCACTTTGCAGCTTTTTCTGGCAAGGATCAGGGCCAGCGTTGAAGCAACTAGGCTTTTGCCGACGCCGCCTTTTCCGCCTGAAACAGCTATGATGTTGCGTATGCCTTTCATTCTTTCGTTTATTATGCTGGTTCGCGGGTCAACCATGGCTATTTCACTCCTTTTATGCTTTCAAGCCAAACTCCCCGTCCTTCAAGCACTTCGAAGTCTGGGCTGCCGCATTTGGGACATTTGACATATGTATGTGCTATTTCTGGAACAAAATGTATGGCTTCAGCTGTGTTTCTGTCCAATTCTTCTTTGCTGAAAACCCATTGGAAACCGCAGACCCTGCACTTCAGCTTTGCTTTCACTTTCTCTATCGTGAACTTCGCATTTTTGAATTTGGCAGTTTTGAGCTGTGAAAGGGCAAATTCCAGTACATCGCGTTCTATCTGCTGCAATTCCCCGATCTTTATTTTCACTTCTGTAACTTCTTTCAATCCTTCTTTTTCAGCTGTTTCATAAGCCGCAGAAATGACTGCTTCAGCCAAAGCCCACTCATGCATACGAAAGCCTATTTCAAAGCCTAATTTAAAAATATTGCAAAGTAAACATGGAAAACGGACATGATGCTGCTTGTGCTTCTTTATGTATGTTCTTCGACAACCTTTTATTGACTTAGACGAGAGATTTAAGTGAGAAACATGGCAACTGAGAGACGGATGCCAGTATCCTTGTTGATCGAACGAATCCTGTCAGCCATGACCGTTTTGGGCCTGGCCTGTTTGTGCGTGGGTGTTCCTATGTTCATAATGGGTAAGGTTTTCGATGTTTTTACTGTGGCTCAAATTGGCGTGTACGTACTTCTGATTGGAGCTGCACTCATATTCATGAGGATCTTCTACTGGATTTTGGAGGAGCTTGTGGGACGAGGTTTAGAATCCGCGGGGAAGCAAAATGCATTCCATATCACCCTTTGAAATTTTCAGGAAAACGTGGAATAACTGTATCGACCTAAATTTGACTGAGTTGAAGTCAATAATGGGCTTTTTTTGAACGTGACATAGACTATCTTTACCAATAGGATGAATTGCATACAAAAACCTATACATTTATATATTTCTCAAATTTAGGCTGTTTTATGAAATCTAAGTTTCTGAAAAGAAGAATAACGATTTTTATGATGATTTTCTTGGTTTTTGTTGTTGTAATGATAGTTTATAGTATGGTTGGTCAGAAGAGTTCAAGTGCAAGTAAAGTTCTTCTTGTAACAAGTATGGGAAATATCATAATTGAGTTGTACGATGACATGCCCATTACAACAGGGAATTTTAAGAAACTTGTTGAGCAAAGAGTTTATGATGATACGATTTTTCACAGGGTGATTGATGGTTTTATGATTCAGGGAGGAGATCCTACAGCGACAGGATATGGAGATCCTGATATCCCCACGATAAAGGACGAGTTCACGGACCATAATAGAAATGATAGGGGCACGGTGGCGATGGCAAATGCGGGTCCGAATACAGGAAGCAGTCAGTTTTTCATCAATCTTGTGAACAATAATCAGTTGGACACTAAACATCCTGTCTTTGGGAAAGTAATTGAGGGAATGGATGTTGTTGACAGAATCGGGAAAGTAAAGACTGATTCAAACGACAGGCCTTTAGAACAAGTGAAGATAACAAAGGCAGAACTTGTCAAATGAGAATATCGCCAATAGAACTCTTAGATGGTTTTTGCAGACCGTCTTTTGTTGAAGCTCTGAGATGATATCAGTGCTGAAAAAATTGTAGTTGTTTGATGCATGTTAGAATTCTACGCACGGATTTAGAGAACACCTTGATGCGTGATCCCTCACGAAAAATTCATAGCGATCGATCGAACGAACAGAAATTGAGATGCCAAAGCTTTTCAGAGACCCGTATGCTGAAGCCATTAAAGCAACCTCAATCGTAGTGCCGAACCTAAAAACCGCCAAGACAAGGACAATAATCACACCAACAAAAGCAATCCTCAAACCGCTCTGACGCAAAAAAGCCACGCCGAAAAGAACCGCAAGAAGCGGGAAAAATGCAAGCAAAAACCGTCAAGAAATAGAAGTTGCATACCATGCCATTAACAAGGCAACAATCTCGAAGACGAAAAGGACGATTAACGAAAGTATAGGGACCTTTTTTCCTTCAAATTCTCGGCCCTCTGCCCTTTCCTTTCTTTTCCAAGCGTCAATATTTAATTTTTTAAGCCAAGGTCTCCTAGAAATTAGCTTCCCATACAGGATTCAAAAAACTAAGCCGAGGAATTTGTTGATCTGTAGAGGCGAAAACAATGAAAGATATGAGAGCTATAGTGAAACGCAGTGTCATTGTGGAGAACCAAGATTGACATAATGCAGATTCCGAGATGGCCTATGAAATGAAAAACAGGCTAAAATGTGCGAATCTTCTTTTTACGCGTAGTTTTC
>Ga0172366_10000070_pt1 | contig 55228 bp, 56 predicted proteins | sample LakKivSesite69cm_FD_114533 | JGI IMG/M metagenome (GOLD analysis project Ga0172366, IMG submission 114533) | Sediment microbial communities from Lake Kivu, Rwanda - Sediment site 69cm | ecosystem: Environmental > Aquatic > Freshwater > Lake > Sediment | place: Rwanda: Western Province, Lake...
CCCCTTCATGCTCAAGAAGGTAGGCGACAAGGTTGCCAAGGGGGAGAACCTGGCCTTCTACTCGGCGCTGTTCGGCCTCATAAAGAAGAGCGTGCCGTCCACGATCGAGGGCACCGTGGAGTCCATCTCGGAGATCACGGGTCAGGTCATCGTGAGGGGGGCACCGGTCCCCGTCGACATCGACTCGTACATACCGGGGAAGGTTAAGGAGGTCATGCCGCGTGAGGGCGCGGTCATCCAGACCAATGCCGCCTTCATACAGGGCATATTCGGGATAGGCGGCGAGACCCACGGCAAGATTTATGTCACCGTAGAGACACCAGAGGACGAGCTGACGCCGGAGAAGCTCAACTCAGACTGCAAGGGCGAGGTCATCGTGGGTGGATCGAGGGTCACCTTCGAGGCGCTGAAGAAGGCGGTCGAGGTCGGCGTATCCGCCATCGTGGTAGGCGGCATAAGGCACCAGGACCTCACGGAGTTCACCCATGAGGAGATAGGCGTTGCCATCACGGGTCAGGAGGAGGTCGGCCTGACCCTCATCATCACGGAGGGCTTCGGAAAGATGGCGATGTCGTACAACACCTTCAACCTCCTCAAGAGCTTCGAGGGGTACAACGCCTGCGTCAACGGTGCAACCCAGATCAGGGCCGGTGTACTGAGGCCCGAGATCATCATACCGCACCCAGGCACCGAGGAGATAACAAAGGACAAGCTCTCATCTGGCATGATCCCAGGCACCCCGATTAGGATAATACGGCAGCCCTATTTCGGTGCCATAGGGATCGTACATCGCCTTCCAGTGGAGCTCCAGATCCTGGAGTCTGAGAGCGCGGTCCGAGTAGTCGAGATCAAGCTCGGTAATGGCGAGGTCGTTACAGTTCCCAGGGCGAACGTCGAGATAATCGAGGAGTAAGGGCAGGTCGCTCTTCTCACCCCTTTTTCTTGGATTCGGAAAAAATGTAGAGCGTTCTATGCGCCGCTGGCACCGTAGTAGATAGCGTTGAAGAGCATCTTGAAGGTGCTCCTGTACTGGTTCCTGAAGTGGGGCGGGAAGCCTAGGAGGATGATCATGCCCCTCCCCGCGGGTAATTCGGCCGCTGCCGCGAGGCCGTGGAGGAGCTTCTCACCCAGTATCCAGCCGCTGAGGAGCGGGTTCGACTCTGGGTACTTGGCCGCCGCATATCCATCTTTCACCTTGAAGGCCGGGCTGTGTAGGAACATCACGGATGCCTCCCTGTCGAATCCGAAGCCGAGAGGATGGGTCTCGTCGACGTTCACCCTGAGTATGCTCCCCGGGATGTAGAGCTCCTGCTCCTTCAGCCCCTCGAGCGGGTTCTCGGCGGACGCCTGCAGGTCTCTGATCGGGTAGGTGCAGGCGTGGTTCAGCGTTATGACGCAGCCGCCGTCCTCGAGGAACCTTAGCACCTCCTTGTTCCCCTCCTCGCCGAGCCCGATCCGGTACATTGGCTTGTAGCGTTCAGGCGTCGCCCCCCTCAGCCCCTTCATGCCGTCGACGATGGCGTCCCTCGTGAGGTCCGGGAAGATGAGGACGTCGACGAGCTCTGATAGCTTCCCCTGCCTCACTTCCTGGGGCGTCAGTGAGAGGTAGTCGAAGCCGTACTCCTCAAGGACCATCCTGAGCCAGCCCTCGTCGGCGTTCGGCAGCCAGGCCTTGTAGACGCCGACCCTCGGTTTGAGCACCTCGAAGGCTACGTCGGGGAGGTCATCGACGCCGTAGAAGTTCACGCCGAGCCTCGACGCCTCCTTCAGAGCCTTGGCGAGTCCCTCGCCCCCCTCGACGACGAAGGCGCCGGGCTTGAACTCCCTGTCCTGAACCTGCTCCCAGTCGGATGTGCGGGACATCCTGAAGCCCTTGGCGAGCAGGAGATTCGCCGCCTTCACCGAGGCGTTCAGCTCCGGGGGGAAAATGTAGAAGGGCTCCGCTTCACCGTGGATCGCCCCGACGGGCTTCTTGGGGTCTTCTACTCGCCTCAGATTGGCTTTGAAGGCGTCCTTCACCTGAACGACCTCGACGCCCATGGCCAATCCCAGCGTGTGTGCCGTCACGTCGTACGGCACCTTCGGCGCGTCGCCTGAGTTCTCCCTCAGGTCTGGGTAGACCTGCCTCTCCAGCATCGTCTTCGCGAACCTGCCGAAGGGCTGGGCGACGAGGACGACCTTCGTCCCGGCGGGGTACTCTACGCCGTCGGCTGTGAAGGGCTCCGATGCCTCGTGGACCTCGACGTCTCCGAGCCTTAGGACCTCGAGAAGCTCGTAGACTGCTCCTGGGTCCCTCTGGGCCTGCGGCAGCAGGAAGGCGTATGCCCCCCCGTCCGGGTTCAGCGCCCTCCTCCCGATCTCGAGGCTGCTCCTGAGCCACCTCTCCCTGTATTTCGCCGCGTTCCTGAGGCATGCTGTCGCAGCCGTCAGCTCGTAGTCGATTATGTCCCTGAGCGTCCACCTGCCGCCCTTCCACGGCATCGGGTGGGTCCACCTACTCTCAAGCGGCTTAAAGCCGCGTTCGCCCTGGAGCTCCTCGACCTTGATGGTGACCGGGGACGCTATGTCGACGCTCGCCGCCTCGGAGAGGATGCGGATGCCGCCGTGGTAGTGCTGGTAGGCCCTGGCGGGGGTCCAGCCGTCGAACTCCCAGCCGACTGTGACGCCCCTCTTCCCTTCGAGGGCGAGGGCGTCAGCCATGCTTATGCCCATGAAGTTGACGCCGCTCTGGAGCACGGGATCGACGTTCGGGTCGATGGGGTCTATGAAGGGCGGCACGTAGAGCCGCGGCCCCTTCTGCCCCATCTGGTGGATATCGTACACGATCTGGGGGTGCCAGACGTTGTGGATCTTCTCCACCGCCATCCTCGTCTCCTTGAGGGTGAACATGAACCAGTCCCGGTTGTTGTCGTGGCCGGCGTACTTGTGGTAAACATAGGGGGGGTTCGTCCCCTCGTATGGTGTGTTGAGGTACTTGTTGTACCAGTCGACGACCATCCTGTTCCCGTCGGGGTTCAGGGACGGGACGAGGAGGAGCACGACGTTGTCGAGGATCTCCTTGACCTCGGGCTTTTCACCTGCGGCGAGGCTGTGGAGGAGCTCCATGGACATCTGGCTGCCGCCGACCTCGGTCGAGTGGATGCTGCAGGTGATGAGGACGACGGTCTTCCCCTGCTGGACGAGCCTCTCAGCCTCCTCCGGTGTCACGCCGGCCGCCTTGTTCAGCCTCGCCTGGATCTCCCTGATCCTGTCGAGGCTCCTGAGGTTCTGGGGCGACGAAACGGTGGCCATTACGAAGGGGTTTCCCTCGGTGGTCTCGCCGAGGTCCTCGACCCTCACCCTGTCCGACGCCGCCGCCACCTTCCTGAAGTATTCGACGATGGCGGGCCAGTCGGCTAGCTTCCTGTCGGTCCCCACCTTGAAGCCGAGGTGCTCCTCGGGCGATGGGATCGTCTTTGTTGACATGTTGTATTACTCCGTCAATCCTCATAATAAAATCAACGTTATTATTTTGTCAACGATACGAAATGTGATTATCGTACGCGCATAGATTTATGTATCATCCATTACGACTGTTCTATGAGGCGATTGAATTGGGTATGCATACCGCTAAGAACAAACCATTGACCAAGAAGGAGAGAGAGGAGAGAAGAAAAAAGCGTAGAGAGAAACAATCGGCGAAATGAACTACTCGCCTTCAAACTCGTGATGATCTCCACACGACTAACTGAACTTCGTCAGACGTAGAATGCGCACGCACGCCAAACCCATGCCCTGACTTTAAACAAACCCTTGGGGTAATCTAGGCGCATGCGATGCCAGATAGGGGGAGGCATCCTCGATCTAGTGCGTTCTTTTCTGATCTATACGGCTCATCGACCTTTTTTAACAGGTTCACGCCCTCTTAGGTTGAGGACATTGACCAAGTTCGACTACACTGGGCTCCTCGAGGATCGGAGGATCAGCGCGGGGGTGAAGGTTGAGAACATGGCGGTCGTCCACCTCGGGCTCCGCCACGCCTCCCAGACGACGATCCCCGCCGAGCTCCCGAGAGGTGCAGAGATGGGTGCCGCCATAGACGACTCAATGCGCCCAAGGCTCGAGACGCTGAGGGGCATCCAGGACCCCCGAAGGAGGATCGCCACTGTACAGGCGCTGAAGAAGGAGATGTCGAAGGCTTTCGAGGGCGTGGTCGAGTCCTCCCCGGAGTACAAGGCTCTGATGGGATGGGCGGAGAGGCTCGGCCTCAGGATCAATCAGGTCGAGGTACGCCCGACAATCCACGAGGTCTACCTGTACAGGGATCGAGATGCGCTGAAGGAGCTCCAGGGGCTGATGAGGGAGAGGGGCAAGCTCAGGGAGAAGGTGAGGAGGAACCCCTCACCGCTCAGGGGCCGGATGCAGTTCGCGTACCCTGAGGAGTTCGAGGGAGACTGGATACGCAGGATGGGGCGCCTCCTCGGATACCCGGAGTGCTGCACGGACAGGTACATAGCGGATCGCATGAACGGGGTCAGCGTCGAGCACAGGGCCTCGGGGCAGCTGAAGGAGGCAGGCGGCGTCGACCCCCACGTCTACTTTGCCGGCCACTTCTTCCCCTGCTCACCCGCCTGCGAGAACGCCTTGGCGAAGGGGAGGCTCTACCAGGAGACGCTTGCGAAGGTGGATGAGAGGCTCGGCACGGTCTACGAAGCAGTTATGGGGGAGAATCTTGAGACCATCAGGAGGCAGCCCGAGATAATCGCGGAGTTCCTGTCGAGGACGGGCTCCATCGCCCCCTGAGTCCCCGCCTATCCCTTCTTCTTGAGCGGCGTCTCCCCCTGCTTCACGGGGATGCGTTCGACCTTGAAGACCACGGGGCGCTCCGAGTCAGGGCAGCTGAAGTACTTGATCCTGTCAACATAGTCCCAGGGCTCCACGACCTCTCTCTCCATCGCCGATGTGAGGGGCATAATGGCGCTGAGGGCCGCCAGGCAGACACCGTCAGTCTCCTCGAGCACCAGCCTCCCCGGATTGCTCGTGATCGTGATCCTGTCGCCGACCCTGTAGATCTTGCACGGACCGGAGACGTGGGTAGGCTTGCCGTCGAGGCTTTTAGGTTCCTTGACGTCTACGACGGTGAAAACGACCTTGTACATGTCTCGAATCCGACCACTTATTCGTCTGGACGTTGAAAAGGTTGGCGTCATCCGCCCCTGTTTATGCCCCAGAAGTGGCGGACATCGACATCATCGGCGGCGTCTGTTCCATGGGCGCCCTTTCCGGTCGCCGGGTCAACGTGGGTGCCGTGGTCCGGGCAGAAGGCGATGACCCTGTTCTCTGCAGCGGACGCCTCGTTGAAAGCCTCGCCCAGAACCCTGAAGGCCTCGAGGTGACGCTTGAAGGCCTCGATCGCCTCCGGGCTTCTGGGCGTCGAGCAGTGCATCGCGTCGTCGTACTCCTGGTTGTAGGCGACTATCAGGTCATATGCGCCCTCGTCGATGAGCCCCAGAGCACGCCTCACGACCTCTGGATCGTAGGTCTCGGTGTAGTAGTCTACGGCCCTGCCCCTGAAGATGAGGTCGATGCTGCTGTCCTTGACCGCGACTATGGCGACCCTCCTGCCGGCTCGGCTCACGGCGTCGAAGAGGGTGTCGCATCCTAGGACAGGCTTCTCGTACCTCATGATGCCATGGGCCTCGGGCTCCGCGCCTGTGAACATGGAGGCGAAGCAGACGGGCGTGTATGTCGGGAGGACGGAGCGCATCTTGACCTCGACTGGGGCCAGCTCCTTGACGTGTCTGTAGAGGGGCTCGTAGTCCCTGTGGATGCCTTCGCCTAGGGCGTCGGGGGCATAGATGAACGCCTTCCTGAGCCGCCCCTCTATCCCCTTTGCCCTCGCGTCGCTCAGGACCCTCAGAATCGCCTCCGCCGAGGATAGCCCTGGGGGCTCGACGCCCATTAGCCGACAGATCGTAGGCGTAACCGCCGCTATACTGCTCATTCAACAATAAATGAGTAGAAAGCCCCAAATAGTTTGTGTGGGGACCTTATCAAATCGTTGAAAGATCATAGGATCTGGTGAGGTTTGAGCGCCGAGAGGCCTTCTGTTAAGCTCATGGTCACGGTTATGTGCGCCGCCCTCTACGCTGTGGGCTCCTACGTGACGGCCTACATTCCTTCGCCGTGGGGGTTCGGCCAGTTTAGACCGGCCGTCGTTATCCCAGCCTTCTTCGCAGTGGTCTTCGGCCCGATCCCCGCCGGTGTCGGTGCCGCCCTGGGCACATTACTGGCTGACTCCATCAAGCACGGCTACCTCTACCCCGGGAGCCTGATCGCGGCCGTCCCGGGCAACTTCGCCGGCTTCTACCTCATAGGCTGGTTCCTCTGGAGGAGGTTCAGTTGGAACAAGTTCATCATAATAAGCAACCTGGGGCTCCTAGTGGCGAACCTCGTCGTCGCGGTGCTGTACGTGTTCGCCTACAAGGTACTCTACCAGAACCAGTACGTGGGCATCCCCGTCGAAGCCCTCGTTGCGGTAGCGGCTGGACTGACCCTCTTTTGGTTTGTCACTATGCTCCCCTTCGTCCTCCTCGTGACGCCTCCCCTGATCAAGGCGGCTGTCAGCGCGTTTCCATCCCTAGTCCACTCAGACCTCATCGAGGCTCTCAGGAGGAAGATACCCGCCAGGGAGCTCGGCGCCTCGATGGTGGGGCCAGGGGTCGTCCTCCTCCTCATCGCCCTCTCCGTGAGCTTCACGGGGCTGGGCGCGTGGATGGTCGACAACCCCACGTTCGGGGCGACGACGAAGTCGATCATCGAGATCCTCTGCCATGTCTGCGGGGCGGTCCTCTCCGCGCTTGGCCTCCTCTTCCTCACGGGGAAGGTCGGCGAGGAGAAGGATGTGTCTCACAGCCGTGCCTGATTCCCCCCAACTCCCTTGAAACCGACTACTGGCTCGCCTGGTCAAAGGAAAAAAGGATTAGATGAGAAGAGTTTACTCTATGATGTAGACTATGTTCAGTGTCACCGTGACGCTCAGGTTTCCCTCTAGTATAGGTGTCGATGATTTAGCCGAGTCAGCCGTCGAGTAACTCCTGTAAGGAGTGTACGGGTAGTAGGAGCTCTCAGATACGGACTGAACCCCTGTTATCTGTACGTCGAGGTTGGCGGTGATCACGTCGGCCTTGCTCTCCGCGTCTGCGATGGCCGCCTTGTAGGCGTCGAGTTTCAGCTGATTCGCCAGCTCGTCCGAGAGGCCGAAGGTGATGCTCTCGACCTTGTTGGCTCCGGCTACGGCTGCGGCGTCGATGACTGGCCCAAGCTTGTCGAAGTCAAGCACCTTGACCTGGACCATGTTGGTGACCTGGAAGGAGACCACCTGCTTAGCCTCCCAGTCGTACATGGGGTAGACGTTGTAGGAGACCGTCTGGATATCCTCGTCGGTGAAGCCGAGCGCCTTGATCGCGGCGATGACATCTGTCATGAGCCCCGCGTTCTCGTCGATGGCCCTGCCCGCCAACTTGTCCTCGGTATATACGCCGATGGCGACCGTGGCCTGGTTGGCCTTCGCCGTCACCTTTCCCGTTCCTGAGAGGGAGAGGGTCTTTAAATCAGACGAACTCCCGTCCCCTACGAACGTGGATGCCCCCAAGGAAGGCGGTATGCCGACCGGGAACCTGAACTCGGCCCCAAGGCTCAGTCCGGGGGTGTAAGCTATGAGCGCGCCGGCGAGTAGGATCGATGCGCATATCGCTAGAACCGAAGCTGCTTGCTGTGTCCTATCCATTGTTTGTCGAAAAAGAGAGTGCACCACGGGTAGTTATACCCATAGTTTAGAACAGACGTTCAAGGGCGTAGAACAGGCGTGGAATGGTGTGCCAAGTCCTCAGGGGAGGCGCACATCGCTCTCTCACCGTCATGACATACTCTGGCCGCTGAATGTCGATGAAAGGCTCCGGGCCCATTGGCAAAAGCTGCTCCTCCATGAACTCCGTGAATTTCATCGTTATGTAAATTAGGCATCGATGTTCAGGGCTTCTGATAACCCTACCTGGGTTCTTCGAATGTAAAAAAAGAATATAGAAAGGGAGAGGGTAGAGGCTTACCTGAAGTTCCTGAGCACTTCCTTCGTCTCAGACGGGAAGTCTCTCAGAAGGTTCTTTAGGACGGTTTCTGCGACGTATTTTTTGAAGTCGGCCTCGTTGAGCTTCGTCGAGTAGATCCTCCTGTGGCCACCCTTGCCGGTTATCTCGGTGTAGCCGAGGACCCCCTCGTCGACCATGGCGTTGAGGAAGTTTATGATGGAAGCCCTGCTTATGGTCTTGTTCTTCAGAGCCTTGTTTACGTGGTTCCAGACTTCACGGGAGCTAGCACCCTCGCCCTTGTTCTCCCAGATGAATCTTAGAGCCTCTTCCTGGTAGTCCTTCAGTACCATAGCGAGCCCTTCGCCCGCTGTATCTATCGTTAGTGTCATCCGTGTGTCTCTCTCCGCTTTCGGAGGCTCGGTAATATTTAAACTTCACTCTGTTTCAAGGCTTGTGTGAATAGTGTAATTACTTTTTGGTGGCCGCCGGGGGTAAACCTTAAGTTCTTATGAATACTTCTTCATATGAAGAAAAACTCATATTAGGTGATCTGGGCTGAAGCATGACCTAAGCGAGACCTGCTGTGGGCTCTTCTCGACACTCGCGAACCCCACGAGGCTCGCCATCCTTGAGAACCTGAGGGGGGGGCCGAAGAACGTCACGGCGATCTCCGAGGAGCTTGAGCAGGAGCAGAGCATGGTCTCCCATAACCTGAAGCCCCTCGAAAGGTGCGGCCTGGTGTTCATCGAGAGGAGGGGGCGGGAAAAGGTCTACAGCCTGAACAGGAAGACTGTCGAGACGATCTTCAGGGCCGTGAAGAACCACGCCGAGAACTTCTGCCCCGCCAAGGGGCGGTGCGAGCACTCGAGGTGACGCGGCCGTTGACAGCGTGTCGCGAAAGAGGATGTGTTTGAAGATGTTCTGCTATCAGTGTGAACAGACAGCAGGAGGAAAGGGCTGCGACAGGTTCGGGGTATGCGGCAAGTCGCCGGAGGTCGCCGCCCTACAGGATTTGCTCGTCTACGCGTTGAAGGGCTTGTCCCTCTGCGCCGTCGAGGGTAGGATGGTCGGGGTCAACGATCAAGGCGTGAACAGGTTCACATGCGAGGCGATGTTCGCCACCCTGACCAACGTCAACTTCGACGCAGAGAGGATAGCGGGCCTCGTCAGGGAGGCTGTAGAGCTGAGGGAGGCGCTGAAGAAGAGGGTCGAGAGAGCCGGAGGATGTGTCGACTTCCACGAGGGCCCTGAGAACTTCAAGCCTGCGGAGACGATGGCGGGTATGGTCAAGCAGGGGGCTGAGGTCGGCATCCTCTCAGACCCCGGCGAGGACCCCGACATCCGTAGCCTGAAGTGGACCCTCACTCACGGTCTGAAGGGGATATCGGCCTACGCCGACCACGCCTTCATCCTCAGGAAGGAGGACGACGAGGTCTACGGGTTCATCCAGGAGGCTCTGGTGGCTACTCTGAAGAGGGACGCGGAGTTCGAGGAGATGGTCGGCCTCGTCATGAGGGCGGGGCGGGTCAACCTGAGGGCCATGGAGCTCCTCGACCAGGCGAACACGGGCGCCTACGGCGACCCCGTTCCCACGAAGGTCCCGCTGGGACACAGGAAGGGGAAAGCCATTTTAGTCTCAGGGCACGACCTCCACGACCTTGAGGAGGTCCTCAAACAGAGTGAGGGGAAGGGTGTCTACGTCTACACCCACGGCGAGATGCTGCCCACCCACGGCTACCCGAGGCTGAAGAGGTTCAGGCACCTCTACGGCCACTACGGCACCGCCTGGCAGAACCAGAAGAAGGAGTTCGCGGAGTTCCCTGGCGCGGTACTCGTGACGACAAACTGCATCCAGCAGCCACAGGAATCCTATAAGGAGAACATCTTCACAACCGGCATGGTCGGATGGCCGGGTGTCGCCTACATCGGCGGGGAGAAGGACTTCACGCCGGTGATAGAGAAGGCACTAGAGATGCCAGGCTTCGGGGAGGACCTCGACGCCGGATATGTCACCGTCGGCTTCGGCCACGCCGCCGTCACGGGCGTCGCCGGCAAGGTCGTCGACCTCGTCAAGAGGGGGAAGATAAGGCACTTCTTCCTGGTCGGCGGCTGCGACGGATCAAAGGCGTCCCGCATCTATTACGCAGAGTTCGTGGAGAAGGTGCCTAAGGACTGCGTGGTGCTCACTCTCGCCTGCGGCAAGTTCAAGTTCTTCACCAAGCAGCTCGGCGACATAGAGGGGATACCGAGGCTCATGGACGTGGGGCAGTGCAACGACGCCTACTCCGCAATCCAGATAGCCCTCGCCCTGTCGAAGGCGTTCAACGTGGGCGTGAACGAGCTACCCCTTAGCCTCGTCCTGAGCTGGTACGAGCAGAAGGCCGTCGCCGTACTGTTGACGCTGCTGAGCCTCGGCATAAAGAACCTAAGAATTGGACCGAGTCTGCCCGCCTTCTTAACGCCGAACGTCCTCGACTACCTCGTCAAGAACTTCAACATGATGCCGATCACGACGCCCGACGAGGACCTGAGGGCGATACTCGGCTGAGCTTTGCGACCATGCTCCCCTAGGTGTCGAAGACCGTCCTGACGGTCCACACCCCATTCCTCTCCTCTATCCTCATCATGTGGTAGGTGACGGCCTTCACCGATGCCCCCGCCTCATGCGTCGTCGCGCTGAACCTTTCACCGGCGCAGCTGGCACCGAGCTTGAAGCCTGTGGGGGTGATCTCGATTTTGATACTCTTCGCTATCAGCCCATCGACATCAACCCTGTAGAGGAGCTCCGCGAGGAAGTTGAAGAGGAGGCTCTCGTAGTCGTTGCCCTCCACCTCGACGGTAAAGGTTTCCCTCTCGTTGATCCCCTCCAGCGGGGTGATGGCGTTGTACATGGCTAGGGCGACGTTGGCGAACGCCTCCCCCATGGTCTTTCCCCACCCCTCAACTAGGAGGTCAGCCGGCGGTCCGCCCTCAGGGTAGCTGTATCCCGCCATGTCACTCCCACTCTATTGTCGCTGGCGGCTTGTTAGAGATATCGTAGACGACGCGGGTCACACCGGGGATGGCGTTTGTTATCCTGCCACTGATCCGTTCCAGGATGTCCCAGGGAACTCGGGTGAAGTTCGCCGTCATGGCGTCCACGCTATCGACGATGCGGACGGCGACCGTCCAGCCGTATGCACGCTCGTCGCCCTTGACGCCTGTGCTCGAGGTGTCCGTGAGGACGGCGAAGTACTGCCAGGGCTTCACGGCGAGCTCCGAGCGCTCCACCTCCTCGCAGACGATGGCGTCCGCCCTCCTCAGGGCGTCGAGCTTCTCCTGGGTCACCTCACCCATGATGCGAACGGCGAGGCCTGGCCCTGGGAACGGCTGCCTGGAGACAAGCTCCTCGGGTAGCCCGAGTCTCCTCCCGAGGGCACGGACCTCGTCCTTGTATAGGTCCTTCAGCGGCTCTACGACGCCCTTGAACGCCATTTTAAGGGGGAGACCTCCGACGTTGTGGTGGGTCTTTATGGTGTCGGCGTGGCGGGTGATCCCCGACTCGATGCGGTCAGGGTAGATGGTGCCCTGGACGAGGTACTCGGCGCCGAACCTCCGGGCCTCGTCCTCGAAGACGCGGATGAACTCCTCGCCTATGATCCTCCTCTTCCGCTCAGGGTCCCTGACTCCCTTCAGCTTCCTCAGGAAGCGCTCCTTTGCTTCGATGACTATCACGTTGACGCCGAGCCCCCTCAGCACCTCCTCGACCTGACGTGACTCGTCCATCCTCATGAAACCGTGGTCGACGTGGACGGCGGCGGCCCTGTCGCCGAGAGCTTTACTCGTGAGGACGCCGGCGACGCTTGAGTCGATGCCGCCGCTCAGCGCTATTACCGCATTGCCGTCGCCGATCTGCCGCCTGATCCCCTCGACTGCCTGCTCGACCGCGTCGACAGGCTTCCAGTTCGGCCTGCACTCGCAGACTTTGAAGATGAAGTTTCGGAGCATCTCGCCGCCGTGCTCGGTATGCACCACCTCAGGGTGCCACTGAAGGCCGTAGATCGGTTTCTCGCGGTGGCGGAAGGCGGCGACGGGCGCAGAGTCGGTGTGGGCGAGGACCTTAAAGCAGGCCGGGAGGCTGTAGACGGTGTCGCCGTGACTCATCCAGACCCGCTCCCTCTGACTCATCCCCTCAAGGACACCCTCAGGCGCATCGATGGTTGCCTCCCTGGGACCGTACTCCCTGAACTCACCTTTCCTGACATCGCCGCCGTTTAGGTCTGCGATGAGCTGGTGGCCGTAGCAGAGGCCGAGGACGGGGACGCCGAGGTCGAGGATGCGCTCGTCGAGTCTCAGCGGGCTCTCCGCGTTGACGCTGCTCGGGCTCCCGCTCAGGATTATTCCCTTCACGTTCATGGCGCCGCCCAGGGCCCTGACCTCTTCGATGGAGGCGTCGCTGGGAAGAATCTCGGAGTAGACGCTCATCTCCCTCACCCTCCTCGCGATGAGGTGGCAGTACTGGCCGCCGAAGTCGAGGATCACCAAGCCGTCCGGCAGCGTCTCGTGGGGCATAGATGAAGACACTCAGCCGCCTTCTTTATGGATTTTGTTTAGAACCCAAGCTTTTTCCACGGCTTAGAACCAGTATGGCCTCCCGGTGTCGACGCAAACCGATATCATTTTCTTTCGGTTTCGTCTGCTCTAGGACAAAACGATATGAAAAAGTATCGGTTTCGAGTTCCTAGGAAGTTTCTCGGCTTTATCGGCAATATTAGAATACGGCGTAAGTCTGGTTGTGTCACCTTTTTTAGCACGGCCTGTGTAAGTTCTAGCCATGAAGACTCTTAAGGTGCCTGCCTGGGAGTGGTACGGGTGGCGGCCCGAGACCCTGACCTTTCCCGACTCCTGGGAGATACACGAGCAAAGGATGAACGGTCACAGCGCCCGCGCCCTTGACCCGAACGAGATCAAGGAGAAGCTGCAGCACCCCATCGGAACGCCTACGCTGGAAGAGCTGGCAAAGGGGAAGAGGAAGTGCGTCGTCATATTCGACGACATGACACGCCCCACGAAGACCACGCAGATGCTTCCCGCTGTCCTCGACGAGCTCCACCGCGGCGGCCTGTCCGACAACCAGATAGTCTTCATGATGGCTTCAGGCGCCCACACCGGCAGGATGCTCTTCGACTTTCAGAAGAAGCTCGGCGAGGAGGTCTGCGAGCGGTTCCTCGTCTTCAACCACAACCCGTACGAGGGCTTCGTCGACCTCGGCAAGACCAGCAGAGGCACGCCGGTCCTCATAAACCGTGAGGTGATGGGCTGCGACCTGAAGGTCGTCGTCAGCAGCATAATGCCCCACTTTGGCTTCGGCTTCGGAGGTGGGAGCAAGATGATCCTCCCGGGCGTCGCCGCCGTCGACACGATAATCCCCAACCACGCCATAAGGAAGGGCACGGACCCTGGGAAGATCTCGGGGAACGAGAGGCGCCTCGACTCTGAGGAGGCGGCGCGGATGGCCGGCCTGGACTTCGTCGTCCACTCCCTCCTCAACGCCGACTCCGATGTCTGCGACCTCGTCGCCGGCGACTTGATCAGGGCACACCGCGAGGGCGTCAAAAGGGCCCGCGTCCACTATGCGACCAAGGTTGTCCCGGACGCTGACATCAGCGTCGGCAACGCCTACCCGATGGCGAACGAGGGCTACAAGTCCTACAACATAGTCCTCGAGTCCGTCAGACATGGAGGCGACATGGTCTACCTCATCTACACCCCGGAGGGCTGTCGCGTCCACTTCTATAATGGACGCTTCGGCACAGACTACGGCGGCAGGGGCTGGAAGCCGGACGTCTACGTCAAGAAGCCCTGGAAGATGGACAGGGTGATCTGCGTCTCGCCCCACATCCTGAAGGCGGACGAGCCGTACTATGGCGAAGGGTCGAAGTGGGTGAAGACATGGGCGGAGGCGCTGAAACTCCTGGAGGACATCCACGGCTCGAAGGCCAAGGTCGCCATCTACCCGACAGCCTCGATGCAGATAAGCGAATTCAACGCGGCCTCGGAATAGGCAGCAGGGGCTTTTAGGCTCCCTTATCAATTTCCCTGCGTCATTATTTAATAGGGAAAATTAAATAATCGGCACATGTGCATTTTTTCTCTCTCGATACCAAGTGTCAGGTGGAGCTGAGGATAAGATTATAGAGGAAGTGACTCTTGTTCTACTGCTCCTCCAGGATATGTGCCAGCTTCTCCGCGTCTATGCTGCCCCCTGAGAGAACACATACACTCTTCCCACGCTCCCTCTTCGGCATCGCCAAAGCGGCGGCTAGGCTGATCGCGCCAGCCCCCTCCGTCACGAGCTTGTTCTCGAGAGCCAGTAATCGGATAGCCCTCTCAATCTCCTTCTCAGGCACAAGAACGACCTCGTCAAGTGTTTCCTTGATCAATTCAAATGCTTCCTGAGACACGGTAAACGGATCAGCTATCCCATCAGCCATCGTCGGCTTGAACTCGAATGGGGTAGGCTCACCTCTCTTGAGGCTGACGTAGAAGTGTGGGGAGTTCTCCGCCTGCACCCCGATCACCCTAATGTGCGGCTTCAGGGACTTCGCCCCGAGGGAAACCCCTGCTGAGAGGAGCCCCTGCCCAACTGGGGCGAATATGGTGTCGACGTCGGGGGCATCCTCCACGATCTCGAGCCCGATGGTCCCGTATCCATCCATTAAGTGGTATTCAGTCATTGGGTGGATGAAACAGTAGCTGTGAGGGGGATTATCAGCGTAGGCAAAAGCGTCTTTCATGGGGACGATGTCGATCTCTGCACCGTATCTCTTAGTAGCCTCAACCTTGGACTTCGGAGCGGTGTCCAGTATGCCGACCCTAGCTGGCACCTTGAAGAGGTTCGCGACGTACCCAACGGCTTGAGCCATGTTCCCGGCGCTCAGCGTAGCGATCCCTCGTCTCCTCTCCTCTGGTCTTAGTTTCGCGACCCAGTTGTAGACTCCCCTTATCTTGTAGCTGCCAACGGGCTGGAGTACCTCGGGTTTGAGTAGTATGCCTGTGTCCCCTTCGCTGTATCTTCGAAGTGGGATTAGGGGAGTCCTGAGTGCTACGCCTTTGAGTCTTTCGGACGCCTCTCGAAAATCTTGGAGCGTTGGTCTATATGAGTTGGGTGTTTTTTGAACCATAAATGGAAGTTAAACTCAAGAAATATAACATTTATTACACAGTTACATCTCGCTCGCTTGTAACATCAACTATACAATCACGTGTGAGTATCAGGTGGAAGTGAGGATAAGATTATGGAGAATTGGAGTTAGTGGTCCTCCTTCTTGAGCTGGTCCAGCGGGGGCTTCAGGTCAGGGGGCAGCAGCGACATGTAGACCTTGTCTTCCATCTGGCGCCTCTGCTCCTCCTTAGCCTTCACGACTAGCTTAGGCTTCGACAGGAGGCCTATGACCGTCCCTGCTGTTCTTCCCTCGAGGAAGGGCAGCTTCTTTGTACTCCTCGGTAGCATCATCCGCGACACGATTTTCCGTGGTTTATTCTGCCTGATGATGACCACAGGCTGAGACATCACATCCCTGACGCGGATCTTCTCGGCGTAGAGCCTCTTGGCGGCGACCATTGCGCCCTTAAGCCGGGAGTATGAAATAAAAATTCAAATCCCCCGACGCCGAACTTCAACCTGATCTTTGTGAGTTGATTCTATGAGCGGAATAATCCTGGTAAGAGACATAATGGCGAAGAACGTTAAGACCGTCCGGACAGACGACTCCGTCCACGACGCGGTCGTCAAGATGAACAAGTTCGACGTGGGCAGCGTCATAGTGACCAGCAACAACCGGCCCGTCGGAATCATCACCAGCAAGAACGTCCTCGTCCGCATCGTCGAGCCTCGCCTCGACGCGGGCGTCGTACGCGCCAAGGACATCATGAGCAGCCCACTCATAACCATCGACGCCTCGGCCCCCCTCGAGGAGGCCGCGAAGCTCATGGCCCAGAGGCACATCAAGAAGCTCGCCGTGGTCGAGGGGGACAAGGTCGTTGGCGTCCTCTCCACGAGCGACATCGTGAGGGCGAACCCGACCCAGCTCAGCATCCTGCAGGAGCTCCTCAGAGTGAGCTAGATGACCCTCGCAGGGGCATCCTCAGTGGAAGAAGCATAAGGAAGTACAAGCCTAAGCCGGCCCTCAAGAAGAAGCTAAAACACGTCCTCGAGGCAGGCCGCCAGGCGCCGAGCTGGACGAACCGCCAATGCTAATGGCTCAGAATCGTCACCGAGATCCTCGGCATAGAGGATCTGCTGCCCTCGAACTACGACCCGGCGACGGACGGGGCTCCAGATGAATGATACCGGGAGACCAAGTAGGCCCTCGGTGGCGCCACGCTCTATAACGCCACAAGACTCCCCCATTTATGTTATAAAAAAACGTTAAAATGGGCTATAAAGAACAAACTATATTTAAATTTTCAGGACAATGTGTTATATAGAATCTTTTTAAAAAAAGAATATAAGCAATTTAATAGGAAAACATCAAAATAATGAGGAAGAATATTGTTTTTTGCATGTTTAAATTTAGGAAGACAATTTGTTCATGCTCGAATCTCGATTCAGTTGCCCGAGGGGGAGCCCGAGGGAAAAAGATGATTTGGGATGCCTGAATGCGAGATCTGTGGCGAAGAGGCCGATCGGCTCATCACGTGCAAGTCCTGCGGCGCCAGGTTCTGTGAGGACTGTGGCTCGCCCATGGAGAAGCTCTGCGAGTTCTGCGCCGAGGAGGAGGAGTTCGACGAGGAAACCGACCTCGACGAAGAGGGCTTCGAGGAAGACGAGGACGTGGACGAGAAGGAGTAGGGCTCAGACCCCACCCACGATCCAAGGATTGGATGCATCATTTTTCAAACCCCTTTTTAGGGTAGAACCGAAAGCCTAGATAGAACCATCAAGGTTTATTAGCCTTAGAGGCTCGTGGTCTGAGCGATGTCCGGTGAGAGGACCAAGTACTGTCCATACTGCGGGGCGATGATCGACTACAAGTACAATGTCTGCCCGAGCTGCGGCGCATGGCAGCCTCTCATGCCCGAGATAAGGCCGAGGATGGTCAAGAACCCCTTGCTGGCCGCCCTCCTCTCACTCCTCATAACAGGCGCCGGGCAGGTCTACGTGGGCGAGGTCTGGAGGGGCGTCGCCTTCTTCCTGATCGTGTTCACCGTCGGCGCCTTACTTGAGCCCTACGTCAGCTTCGATATGCTTATGGTCATCGGGGTAGCCTTCGCCATCGTATCGGCCTACGACGCCTATAGGCTCGCCAAGGCAAGAAACGAGGGGTAGCATGACCGCCTGAGCGACGTCTCCGCTACGCCCGGCGACAAGCTGAAGCCGTGGACGAGGTAAAGATAGCTGCTGTTGGACGCAACGCCCTCCTTCCACTGCTCATGATCTATGAGCAGGGGGGAGGCGTGAGTCCGGAGTAGTCTATTCAGTTGTGGTCCTCTGGGCGGATATGCTCCCCGCAGAAGGTGAGGTTGCGGTGCCGGCGTCGGAGGAACCCATCGACATCCTTGCTGCAGTGGTAGCATATGCCCCTAGCTCTCGGGTTGTCTCCCCGTTTCAATGAATATTTAGAGGCGCCTCAGTCATTTCTCAGGTTGTCTTTAAGCGGGATTGTAGCTAAAACTGCTATATACTCCTCCCTCGATCCTTTATTGAGTTCGGTGCGTCCTTTTGAGGTTCTGCGATAAGTGCGGCTCCTTCATGGAGCAGACGGCGCAGGGCTACAAGTGCACCAAGTGCGGCCATGAGGTAAAGATAGACGTGATAGAGTACAGGACCGGCACAGAGTCTACCGCGGAGCCGGTCTACGTCGTCAAGAAGGAGGACGTAGAGGCGATCAAGGTCGCCCAGATCTGCCCCAAGTGCGGCAGCAACGAGGCGTATAGGCAGGTCACGGTCTCGCTGGGGGAGCATGCGGGTGTGAAGAATGACCGGTACGTGGAGAAGTTCAAGTGCTCGGCCTGCGGCCACACCTGGGTCAAGAACTAGGCCTGTTCACCTTTATCCTCAGTGGTATTCCATGCTCGACGCTCTTCCCGACGGTGCAGAAATCCTCGAAGAGGTCTATGCATCGGTTCAGCTGGGCGGCGTTCTCAGCCGGGATGTCTGGGGTGAGCTCGACTGAGAGCTCTGCTACCCTCCAGCGGCCTCTATCGTTCCTGACCAGTTTTCCCTCGACGCTCGTCCTCATGCCCTTCACATCGGCCCTCGCCTTGGCGAGGCAGAAGAGGAGGCTCGCGCTCAGGCAGTCGCCGACGGCCGCGGCGAGCATCTTCGAGGCATTGGGACCCTGTCCGGCTCCGAGCGGCTCCGGCTCGTCGACCCTGATCCCCGGGACGCCGTCGAGGTCGAAGTCGACGTCGAAGGCGTAGTCTCCGACCCTCTCCAAGGTAACTGAGAAGGTCTTCTCCTCCTCGTCGGACAAGTTCATCGGTTTGAGTATCTGGCTCGTGGGTTTAAGACGGTTTGGGGGAGCTGTTCTTGGGCTCGAAGCCGGGGGGCGGGAACTCCTCCGGGTGGGCCTTCTTGTACCTCTGCTCGTAGAAGTAGGCGTAGGCGAAGAGGCCGAAGCCAAGGAAGATGAGAGCCCAGACGACGGGCTCGTATGAGGTGTCCCCGGAGACGGTTATCAGGTAGATGAGGGCGACGCAGGCGACGAGGCAGCCCGCCGAGGTGATGACCATGTAGTCCCAGGTCCTCAGCTTCAAGGCGCGTCGACTCCGCTGATCCTAACCCATCACGCGACCAAATTATGGTTTTCCCCTGCTAAGCGTTAAAGCCACGTGGGCCGGCGTTATCACCCATGTCGGGGATGAGGAGGAGGGAGAAGGAGATCACGGATAGGGCAGTCGTCGAGGAGCTACTCAGGGAGGCCGAGGTCGGCCGCCTCGCGACGTGCAGCGGCGACGAGCCGTACGTTGTGCCCGTGAGCTTCGCCTACTACGACGGGAGAATAATTATACACGGGAGCCGAGAGGGGAGGAAGATGGCGAACATCGCTGAGAATCCCAGGGTCTGCTTCGAGGTCGACCAGTCCGAGAAGGTCGAGGGTGAGAGGCCATGCGACTACGCGTTCAGGTACATGAGCGTCGTGGTGCAGGGCCGGGCGAGGGTCCTGGAGGGCGACGAGGCGAGGCTGGCCGCCCTGAGGAGGCTCACGGACAAGTACGCGCCGGGCAAGGGGCGCATGCTCACGATGGACGATCTGAGGAAGTACGGGAACCTCGCCGTCGTCGAGGTCACGGTCGACTCGATGACCGGGAAGAGGAGTCCTGCGCCGTCCAGACCCTGAACCAGCGGCGGAGGCTGTTCTCGACCCACTCAGGCCGATCGGAGGGATAGAGGGCATGGTAGCCGTGCCTGACGGCGTCGTCCTCTGAGGCGCCCGAGGCTATCTGAGTCTTCATCTCGTCGCGGACCGCCTTGAACCACTTGAGCTGTCTCTCGACCTCGGATTTGTCGCAGAGGGGGCCGTGGCCCGGGACTATGGTCTTCGCGTCGAGCTTCAGGATGGTCCTGAAGGCCTCTATCCAGTCGTCTGGATTGGCTGTCGGGTCGCCTGCCCATGGGAACCTTCCGACGAAGAGGATGTCGCCCGAGAAGAGAAGTTTGTCGTCCGGGTAGTAGACGATGCTGCTGCAGTCCGTGTGCCCCTTGGTGTGGATCATCTGAACCGGGCCGACGCTGTAGGTATCGGAGAAGACGGTCTTCGGGAGAACGATCTTGAGCCCCTCGAAGAGCCAGGCCCGCTCCGGTGTGCTCTTCCTCGTCTCCTCGACCATCTTCTCCAGGTTGCCGGGCGCCCAGATGGTCTTGAGGTTCTCCTCCATCTTCTCCCTGAGCCTCCTGTGGGCGACTATGTCGGCGTCCTCGAAGGCTTGGTTGCCGAAGACGTGGTCTCCGTGGACGTGGGTGAGGAGGAGGTGGGTCACCGGCTTGTCCGTCACCCTCTTGATCTCTTCCCTGAACTTGGCGGCTGAGGCAGGGTACTGGGCGTCCACCGCGACGACCTCGTCCTCGAGGACGATTATGCCCACGTTGCCGCCTGTGAGCCCCTCAGTGTCGGCGTAGGCGTTGTCAGAGACCTTTTCGAGCTTCATCTGGGCATCGTTTTAAACTTCTCCGACTTGCTTAAATTTTATCTGGTAGTCTTCGTCCCGTCTCGGCGGAGAACGTCCTCGTCGAGGCTCATCCATGGGTGTCTCCAGGTCGCTGAGGCTCCCCGTTGTTTTGCCGGATGCGGCTCGCTATAGGCCGCCGCTTCTATATAACTTCTATAGACCTCTATAGTCTATTTGTGTCTATTTTTTATCATTCAATGGCGTGTGTGATTGATGGGTTCCGGGTCCGTAAATCGGCGCAGGCTGGGGGGTCAATCATGAACATCGTTGAGATCGCCCTGTTCGTGGGGCTGTCCCTCTCGTTCATGATGGCCGTTGCCCTCGGCGGCAACGACGCGGCCTCCCCGACGGCGAACGTCGTCGGCGCGAGGGTGATGACCATCAGGCGCGCCGTCGTGATCTTCACGGTGTTCACGATGGTCGGCGCCCTCTCCCAGGGGTACATGAACATGAAGACCGTGGGGACGGGGATCGTCCCCGGGATAGACCTCCTCGGGGCCATCGTCATCATCCTCACCGCCTTCACCTGGATCATGATATGCAACTTCAGGGGGCTGGAGATCAGTGTGACGCACACGGTCGTGGGCAGCATCATGGGCTACGGCATCGCGGCGTATGGCGCCGGAGGCGTCCAGTGGGGCATGATCCAGACCGTCGTGCTGAGCTGGTTCACTTCGCCCGTGCTTGCGGCCGTCGTCGCCTTCGCCCTTCACAGGCTGATGCTGGCGATGGTCCGCAGGTTCGAGTCCTGGGAGAGGTCGATGGTGGTGGTGCTGACGCTGGCGCTCTGCTACTCCGCCTACGCCTTCGGCGCGAACGACATAGCGAACGCGACTGGGGTCTACGTGACCGTGACGAAGATAGCGATGGGAAGCCCCCCTGAGGGGAGCGTGATGTTCATACTCGCCGCCTTCGGCAGCATCGGCGTCGCGGTCGGCGGCTTCTGGCTCGGGCCGAAGGTCATCGAGACGGTCGCCTTCAACATCATCAGGCTGAACGTCGCGAGCGCGACGGCGGCGGAGGTGGCGAACGCGCTCGTCGTCCACCTCTTCGTGACGATCCCCTACATGGTCATCGGGTACGGTGTGCCGATATCGACGTCCCTCGCCAACATAGGGGCACTCGTAGGCGTCGGCTTCTCGAGCTACGGTTCCTCGGGGATCAATAAGACGACCGTCGGGACCCTGGTCGTCAGCTGGGTGCTGTCGGTCGGGGCGACCGCCCTCGTCACGTACATCCTCTACAGCCTCCTGCTGCCCATCACTGGGCCTATTCTTGGCTAGGCGTTATCTCCGGGCCTGGTCTCCGCGCTAGAAACGTTTTTGTGCGTCGCCAGCCTCGTGCGTTTGTTATGGGCATCCCCGAGAAGATCAAGCAGATTGAGGAGGAGATGGCCCGTACGCAGGTCAACAAGGCCACGGAGCGGCATCTCGGGGTGCTCAAGGCGAGGCTCGCGAAGCTCCGGCGCGAGCAGGAGGAGGCGGCTTCCAAGGGCGGTGGCTCCTCAGACGGCTACTCCGTGAAGAAGAGCGGCGACGCTACGGTGGTCCTCATCGGGCTGCCCAGCGTCGGGAAGTCGACGATCCTTAACAGGGTCACGAACGCGAGCTCCAAGGTGGGCGCTTACGACTTCACGACGCTCACGGTGGTCCCAGGCGTGATGGAGTACAGGGGCGCCAGGATACAGATCTTGGACCTGCCCGGGATCATAGCCGGCGCCTCTCAGGGGAAGGGCCTCGGCAGGCGTGTCCTCTCGGTCGCGAGGGCGGCTGACCTCATCCTGTTCGTCCTCGACGTCTTCCAGCCGGGGGGCAGGTCGATCCTCGAGAGGGAGCTGAGGGAGATAGGGATCAGGCCCGACGAGAGGCCGCCCGACGTGGTGATCGAGAAGACCCCGGTCGGCGGCGTCTCGGTGATCGCGCAGAGGCCGCTGAGGAGGATCAGGAGGGACACGGTGCGTGACATCCTCGGCGTCTACGGTGTCCACAACGCCCGCGTCATGCTCCGCGAGGACATCGGCGATGAGCAGCTCATCGACGTGCTTCTCGGGAACAGGGTCTACGCGCCCACGATGACGGTGCTGAACAAGATAGACATGGTCGACGCCGCTGAGCTCAGGAGGATCAGGGAGGGGCTCCTCGGCTACGTTCTCCCGATCTCGGCCGAGGCGGACGTTAACATGGACGAGTTCAGGGAGCAGGTCTACAATAAGCTTCGTTTCATCAGGGTCTACATGAGGCCGAAGGGGGGCGAGACTGATTATGAGGAGCCGCTGATCGTGAGGAGTGGCTCGACTGTGGGGGATGTGTGTGATACATTGCATAAGGGGCTGAGGGGTGAGTTCAAGTACGCGCTGGTCTGGGGTAGGAGCGTCAGGTTCGGCGGGCAGAAGGTGGGGCTGGCACACGGGCTGATGGACGAGGACGTTTTGACCTTCGTGACCAAGCAATAGAGGGGTACCCCCCCTATGTTTTTTATGGGCTTGTTTCGGTCTCCTTTCCGTGGCGGGAGCCTTGGAACGGCTTAACAGGCTTATTTTCCTGTACTATTTTATACTATTTTGGATTTTTTTATCCAAAAATATACTGGATTGAGTGTCACGATAATATGGGATCCAGTTGCGCCGGAAGTAAGGGGTAAAATTTTAATCCCTCCCACACATGTACTTTCGGCTAGAAGTTATAGCTAAATTGAAGGTAATTCTATGGATTGGTGAATCCAGTTGAAGAATAATGAGTGTACAATCTACATCACAACCAAACATGGCTATATACAAAGATACCATAAAGAGAAGAATAATTGGACACAAACCAATCCAAACGGTAAAGTTCGGCTACTTAGTGCTGAGCAATTATTATCACACATCTTGCCATCTCTTGTTGGGATTGGGCCTCTTAGCGTTAGAGTAGAACCAGATAAACAGAAGAAAGATGGTGCGGCGTAATCTAAGCGCGCGCTATTATGCGCTAGAATTTAATCCCCAAACCCAAACCCCTTAGGGCGCCAGACCCAACCCAGAGCACAAGGATAGCGACGTGGAGGAGAATTTCGATGAGACTAAAGCTACACGAGATCGAGCTGAACGCTGAGGACCCGGAAGCCAGCAAGAGGTTCTACAACGATCTACTGGGGCTCCCGGTCAACGTAGATCAGAAGGGGTTGAAGTGCTTCGATTCTGGGTGGCCCGGTCTTGATGTCGACACATCCATCCACTTTCCTGGAAAGGTGTCCATCTCATTCCTCGTAGATGACATCGATCAATTTGTCAGGGAGCTGAGAGGCAAAGGTGTTCATGTTGATGATCCACACGATTCACATCTCGGGATGCGTGCTGTAGCATTGCAGGATCCCGATGGGCATCGAGTCGAGATCCAAGCTCCCACGGAGAAGTCTCCCGAGTGGTTGAGGAAGATGATTCAATAGAGTCCCACTTTCGTTCACCGCGGTCGACGCACGCGAAACACCTTAAGCTTGTTGAATAATTTTAGTTCCATGGCTTCTACACTCCATATAGGAGATTCAGCCTTCTCCAGGGTCCACAAACCCGCCGAGTTAACGAGCCTCCTAAAGAAGGAAATACCCGACTCAGATCAACTCATCGTAAAAGCCGACATGGTGTCGATCGAGAAAATCTACCCAAAAAACCTCGATGTCCTCCGCTGCATCACGGAGGCAGCCAAGGGTAAGATCATCGTCACCGAGGGACACCTGCTATGGAGACCGAGGATACTGGAGCCCGACGGCCTTAAACTCATGGCCGATGGCGTGGAGCTGGACTGGAACCGCCTTCTCGAAGGCAGAGGCTGGAGATGGCTGCTGAAGAATCCCGACTGGGGCTGGTTCATAAACGGGCCTCACTGGAGCCACCTGATGAAGGAGGACCGCCTCTACCTGGAGAAATACGGATACCTCGACCTCTTCAACGAAAACGGCATCGAGTACGTCAACGCCACCGACGAGATATGGGCTGGGCGAGTGGCTGATCCGAAGATCGTCAAGGAAGCCGTCGAGTCGAAGTACCCGCCCGCAGCCATCGAAAAAGTCTACGGCCTCGTCCCCGAGAAACTATTCAGACACCGCGGCTCCACCCTCATCAGCCTGAGTAGACGCAAAGAGTACCCGAGCCTCACGATGAAGAACATGTTTGGCTTGACGCCAGACCCCGTTAGGGCGTGGTGGCATGGCTACAGGAACCGGAGACTGGATGACAGCATACTCGACATGAACAGGGTCTACGGGGCACTCTTCAACCTCATGGGGATATTCGAGGCAACCCGCAGCGATGGACCAACCCCATTCACGCGAGACATCGGCATCAGTAATAGTATGGCCCAGCTGGACGCAATAATCTGTCAGGTGGCGGGATTTGACCTCGGCAAGATGCTCTACATCTCATCGGGTAACAACATATTTGGGACATACAGTGCCGAGCTGCTCAACGACGCGAAGTCGAAATTGGAGGGTTGGTTCCCCGCTCCTATAGAAGGCTTAAGGAAGCCAACCTGAGACGATCAGACATGATGGTAAAGGAGGTCCAGGCAAAATCAATTCTCAACGCCTCTAAGGTATACGACTACGCCATCAATCCCTACACGGGTTGCCAGCACGGATGCTCCTACTGCTACGCACGCTTCACGAAGAGGTTCAGCGGGCACAGGGAGCCCTGGGGGGAGTTCGTCGACGTGAAGATAAACGCCCCAGACCTGCTAAGACTGGAGATCAGCAAGAAGAGGCGTGGAAGAGTGTGGGTGAGCGGCGTGTGCGACCCATACCAGCCACTGGAGGAGAAATACGGGCTGACGCGGAGGTGCCTCGAGATACTTAGGCAGCATAACTGGCCGGTTATAATTCAGACGCGTTCTCCTCTAGTCCTGCGTGATATGGGCATCATTAAGGAGGCAAGGGAATTTGAGGTTGGGCTCACCATTACCACGGCTGACGATGAGACTAGGAAGCTATTCGAGCCAAATGCGCCACCAATAGGTGACAGGATCAGGACGCTCGACGAGTTCCACGGGGCGGGGGTCAGGACCTACGCCATGATCGCGCCGATCCTCCCCGGGGCCGAGAAACTCCCAGAGATGCTCGCCGGGAAGATCGACTACGTCTTAATCGATCGGCTGAACTACCACTACGCCGACTGGGTGTATAGAAAGTACGGCTTAGAGGATAAACGCAGTGACGAATTCTTCCAGAGGATGGGGCGAGAACTCGCATCGAGATTCGGGAAACTGAATATCCCCTGCCATCTTACCTTCTAAAAAACACTCGTGCCCGCGTGTGTTCGCTTATCTGTTCGTTTGTTGACGTAGAGAGAGTAAAGTATAAGAGAGTAAGAGTTGGATGAGGAAAGTAGTTAATTTGGCGCAAGAGAGTATTCGCGCGCGCAGCATTCCTTAGGGATAATTAAATTTTAGCAATACGCGCGTCTTGATGAGCCGATTGTGCATGTTCCTGAATCAGTAGGCTACCCAAGGAATGAAACTCAAAAGGTCCCTCGTCAGCTTGTCCTCAAACTCCCCGAAGTGCTCCACGAGGTCCCTTGCGGTGAATATACCGTAGATAATGTTGTTCTTTACGACGGGGAGCCTTCTGAACCCGTGTTTCTTCATTGTTTCAACGGCTTCTTCGATTCCCTTATCGGGATCGATCGTTACGAGAGGCGTAGACATGCACTCCGAAATCTTGGTTTCTCGCGGGTTTCTATCCTTGGCCATAACCTTCAGGACTAGGTCTCTCTCAGTCACTATGCCCACGGGTCGCCCCTTCTCCAGTGCAATTAGGTAGCCCACTTTGTCGATTGACATGGTCTTCGAGGCTTCGGTAGCTGATTCCTCGGTGCTAATCGTCGATATGTTTTTACTCATATAGTTCTTAACAAACTGCATTTATCTCACGGTTTTTACTGAGAAAATACTAACTTATACAACTTTCTCGTATAGACGAATAGGCTTAGGCGATATCTCTTGTTCTAGCTGAAAACGAACGACGACCTGTCTCACCTGGCAGCCAGAAGATTTTCACCTTATGTATAGTCACCATATACGGGGCGGCGACGACTACAATCATGGCAGTCGCCGCCTTGAAACCCTGAAAAATCATCCAAACCAAAAAACAAGCCCAAAAACGTGGAACCGTGGCGACGACGACTACACCCCCCTCCCCCCCCACGTGCACGCGCAGAGAAAAAAAATATTTCCCGCTATGAACAGCCACCGCACACGGCCGCCCCGACGCCTACCCGACGGCGACGAGCTGCGCCTCGCAGAGCCGCCTGTAAAGCCCATTCCTCACGACAAGCTCATCGTGAACGCCAACGTCCACGATCCTGCCACTGTCGAGCACGATGATCCTATCCGCGTCTCCCCTTCTAGCCTATCATCGCATCTATCAACAGCGCGAAGATTATTCCGATCAACAGACCAACTGAGACCGTGTGCTTGAATCCATACTCGTGTGCCACTGGAATTAATTCATCTGCCGTGATGTACGTCATCACCCCCGCCGCGAAGGCAAGCGAGGAGCCTATGGCAACCCTTGTCCCCAGAAGCGAGAAGGCAAAGATGCCTAATAAGGCTCCTACAGGCTCGGCCATGCCCGATAGAAAGGTGAGAATCGCGACCCTGGACGGCCTCATTTCCGCCTCGGTGAGGGGGATGGCGGTCGCGATGCCTTCGGGTATGTTATGCATCATTATGGCGATGGCTATGACGATGCCTAACTTCGGCATGTAGGTGTAGCCCGCCGCGACGATCAGTCCCTCGGGGAGGTTATGGAGCGTTATGCCTATGGCGATGAGTAAACCTCTGCTAAGCATCTTGGAGTCTCCATCCCTCCTGGAGGTCAGCTCGATGTGGGGGAGCAGCAGGTCGAGAGCCATTATGATGAGGGCGCCCGACGAGAACATGATTATCAGCTCGAGGTGGGTGAGCAGCGTTATGGCCTCGAGGAAGAGGTTGTTGAAGGAGACCATGAGCATGACCCCAGAGGCGAACCCCATCAGGAAGCCCATGGCACGGTCGCTCAGCCTCCTCATCATGAGGACGAGTACCCCGCCGATCCCCGTGGCCATCCCCGCAATGAGGCTCAAGAGAAGCGGCTCTAACGTGAAACTCATGGCCTTACATCTTCGGCTCTGTACCCATGTGTATAATTATTAAAATTGCATATATACGTTTCCTAACCCCGTCATCCGAGGCTCGCCCAAGCCCGAGACTCAGGAACACACACGTCATGGAGCGGTCGGCGACGACCACCGCCTCCGGTAGTCGCCGCCCGGAGACCCAGAAAAAGCCGCCGAATCAAAAAAGGAGCCTGAAAACGAAAAATCGCGGCGACGACGACTACCGCCCCCTCCCCCCCTCCAGCACGCACGCAACGAGAAATTTTTTTTTCCGTTATGAGTAGCCACGGAAGAATGCCGCCCATGCGCTCACCCGACGGAGACGAGCTGCGCCTCGCAGAGCCGCCTGTAAAGATCGTTCCTCAACACAAGCTCGTCGTGAGTACCCACATCCACGATCCTGCCACCGTCCAGCACGATTATCCTGTCGGCATCCCTCACCGTGGAAACCCTGTGAGTCACGATCAGTATCGTCCTGTGAGCCATCTCCTCCCTGAGCGCCCCCTGGATCAGCTGCTCCGTGTAGGGATCAACGCTCGAGGTCGCCTCGTCGAGGATCAGTATCCTCGGATCCGCCAGTATGGCCCGCGCAAGGCAGACAAGCTGCCTCTGCCCGTAGCTCAGCCCGGAGCCACGCCCGCTCACCTCCTCATCGTAGCCGCCGGGAAGCCTACCGATCGCCTCATGTATGCCTACGAGCTTGGCAACCCTCGCCATCTCCTCGTCGGACGCCCCCGGCCTCCCGAACTTCAGGTTATATCTCAGGGTCCCCTGGAAAAGGTAAGGCTCCTGAAGAACTATGGCCACCCTCCTCCTCAGAGACCCCAGCCTCACCCTCCTAAGGTTGACGCCGTCTATCACCACCTCCCCCTCGTCTGGGTCGTAGAACCTGCCGATCAGGTTGATGATGGAAGACTTGCCTGAACCAGTCGGACCGAATATCGCCAGCCTCTCACCCGGCCGGGTCGTGAAGTTTATCCCCCTCAGCACAGGCTGCCCCTTGACATACTCGAACGAGACGTCCCTGAGCTTCAGGACCCCCTCACCCTCGGGGAAGTCGACGGCGTCAGGCGCCTCCCTCACATCAGGCTCGACGTCGAGCACCGCGAAGATGCGCTCCGCCCCAGCCAAGGCACTCTGAATCTCACCGTAGAAGGTGCTTATGTTCTGGACAGGCTCTAGGAAGCTCGCCGTGTACTGGGTGAAGGCCACGAGGTCGCCGATGACGGTGTAGCCGCCGAGGACCTGCTGACCGCCGAAGAACCAGATCAGCGAGGTTATCAGCGCCGCGAAGAAGCTGACCGTCGAGTCGTAGATGTTCGCCGTCACCTCCGCCCTGATCTGGGCCTCGGCGTTGGCTACGTTCACCATGTTGAAGTCGGCGAGGCTCCTCTCCTCCTGCGCCATCGCCTTCGTGACCCTCGCCCCGACCATGAGGTCCTGGACCTTAGCCGTCATCGAGGCGATGTTCCGGCGGGCGACCCTCCAGTTGTCCCTCACGAACCTGCTGAGGGTCCCTGTCACCAAGGCCAGTACCGGCGCCATGAGGATCGCCACAAGCGCGAGCCTAGAATCCAGGAGGAACATCGTCCCCAGCACCGCGACCGCGGTCAATAGGTCCGCCACGACCCCGATTATGCCGGAGGAGACAAGCTTCCTCAGAGCCTCGGCGTCGTTCGTCACCCTAGAGACCAGCTTACCCGTGTTGCCATACTCGAAGAAGCTCTGGCTCAGCTTCTCCAGGTGCAGGAAGAAGTCCGTCCTGATGTCCGCGATGATGTTGAGCCCCAATTTGTTGAGGCAGTACTCCTGAAGGCTCATGACCACCCAGAGCATGACGCCCACCCCGACGTAGATCAGGCCGGCAGAGACTATGCTCATCCACGGCGTGACTGCCCCCCCGCCAAGCACCGCTGCGATGCCTCTAATGATGTCAGCCAGCCACCTCTCGTTGGCTTCGGGCGTGTTGCTGATGAAGTTGTCCAAGGTGACCTTGTAGATGAAGGGGCCGGAGAGGACCAGGAAGGTCTTAGCTACTATGATCAGCGCCATCGCCGCGACCAGCGGCCTGTGACGGAGCATGTAGTCCCCGATGATCCTCTTCACCAGGCCCAAGTCGCTGAACCTGCGCTCGGTGGACTCGAGTGAGCCGACGTCGTACCTGCCCGAGAACTCGGCCATCAGTCCCCGCCTCCCTGCCCCAGCTTGAGCATCTGGGACGCCATCAGCATCCTGTACTCCTCGCTCTCCCTGAGCAGCCTCCTGTGCTTGCCGACGGCGATTATCCGTCCCTTGTCGACGACCACAACCCTGTCGGCGGCCTCGCAGGTGGAGGCGCGCTGCGTGATTATCAGAGCTGTGCGCCCCTCGAGGAGGGCGTCTATCGCCCTCCTGATCAGCACCTCGGTCTCGGCGTCGACGTTGCTCGTGGAATCGTCGAGGATAAGGACGCTCGGGTCGGTGAGGAGAACCCTCGCTATGGCTACCCTCTGCCGCTGGCCGCCGCTCAGCGTGAGCCCCCTCTCACCCACGGGCGTCTCATACCCCTGGGGCAGGGACGCTATGTAGTCGTGGATCTGAGCCGCCTTAGCAGCCGCGACCACCTCCTCATCGGTCGCGTCCGGCTTCCCGAAGGTTATGTTGCCCCTTATCGTGTCCGAGAATATGTAGATGTCCTGTAGGACGATGCCTATCTGGCCCCTCAAAGACTTCAGGGATGCGTCTCTCACATCATGCCCATCGACGAGCACCTGTCCGCCAGTGACGTCATAGAAACGCGGCACTAGCTCGGTCAGGGCGCTCTTGCCGGAACCGACGAAGCCTATGATCGCTACCCTCTCCCCCGGGGAGACCATCAGATTCACGTCCCTGAGTGTCTCGGAGGTCCCGCCGTAACTGAAGGATACATCCCTGAACTCTACCTCCCCCCTGAGGCGGGGGAGCTCGACAGGGTGCTCGGGCTCTGGGACGTCCTGCCCGATGTCGAGGACCTCGAAGACGCGCCTGGCGCTCGTCACGCCGTCCTGGTAGAAGTCGATGAGCCTCGCGTACATCCTGACCGGCCCTACGATCTGTGTGAAGTAGCTGCCGAAGAGGATGAGCTCCCCGAGCGTCAGGCTCCCGGCTAGGACCCTGATCCCACCGAAGACGAGCACCAAGGCGACGCCTATCGCGGTGATGACTGTGTTTGAGGGGGTGTATACCGCCTGCAGCCTCGCCGTCCTGAGGCTCTTCTCGACATAGTCCTGGTTCTCACCCCTGAACCTATCTGCGAAGGCCTCCTCCTGGCCGAACCCCTTTATCAGCTTCTGGGCGGTTATCCCCTCGACGAGTACCCCGTTGAGGGAGTCGAACTGGCTCTTCGCCGCGAGCATCCTCCCCTTGACCCTGCTCAGGTAGAGCCTCATCGTGACGAAGATGAATGGGAGCGGCAGGAGGGTTATCAGGGCGAGCTGGCCGTTGATGCTCAGCAGGACGGCGGCGGCTATGCCCAGCTGGAGGGTCATCCTGAAGACCTCCCTGACCGTCTCAGAGTAGAAAAGGTCTATGGCGTTCATGTCGCTGGTGGCCCTGCTGATGATCTGCCCAGTCTTCACCTGGCCGAGGTAGCTGAACGACTTGTTTATCAGAGCCTCGTAGAGCTGCCTACGCATGTCCCTGAGGATGTTCTGGCTCATGACGCCGCGGAGGTACCTGTGAATGACGAAGAAGACGAACCTGACGGCGGCGAGGAGCAGCATGAAGCCAACCAGCACGACGAGTAGTCCACCACGATCAGTTACCCCCGTCCACGACCCGATGAGGTCTATGAACCAGTTTCTCTCTCCCGGGACGGGAACGAGGGAGAAGTCTATGATAAGCATGACTAGAAGTGGGGCGAGGAGACTGTACACCCCCTCCCTGCCGAAGGCGGTGAGGTTGATGAGAATGTATGTGCCCATGTAGGGCTTGATGTAGCCGAGGAGGCGCCTGGTGATCTGCCAGCCCGAAGGGTTATACTGCTCGGTCACCGCCTCCACCCTACAATACGCCTCTTGGGATCAACGCCACTTAATTAGTTTAGCTCTATCACGAAACGGTCAGGAGAGACCACGAGGCAGTTTTAATTGTTACGGGTTTTTAGGACCTTCTTCTCGGATGGTAACTTCTCGGAGGCATAGCGCAGGATCAGAGTCGATGTCCTTTCCCTCCACCTCAACAGGTATGCCCTGACCTCCTCCGGGTGGCTCTTCGAAGTCTCCTTGAGCATCCAGCCCACCCCCTTCTGGACCATCTCGTCCCGGTCCTCCATCAGCCTGTCCCCGACTGAGAACGCCTCATCAAGCATCCCTCCCCTCCTGACGATGGGAACCATGGAGACGGCCGCGGCCCTCCTCCTCCACCTGTTCTCAGACGCCGTCCAGCCAAGCAATCGTTTGGCGAGGCTCGGGTCCAGCCTTACAGTCTCAGAGATTAGGTCGCAGCACAGGCCATCTGTGTTCGCCCAGTTCGTCAGGTGATCTACCCAGTCGTCGAAGACATTGAAGTGTTCAGGCCTCAGGCTCCTCCTCATGTGTCTGACGAGGCCCACAGCCACGCCAGCCTCCTCAAGGACACCCGATGAGTGGAGCTCGCCGCCGACCTCCAAGGCGAGGGGGAGGTTCCTCCTGAGCCTTGGGTAGAAGAGCTTCGTCACCTCCTTCGTCTCGGGCGTCGAGAGGCCAAGCGTATCAATCGGCTCCTTGAAAAACCTCTTCGTCTTCTTTACCCCCGTTGGGTTGCGGCGTCTCCTGAGCTCCACCCTGATCTCTTCGATGATGGTGCTCACAGGCATCCCCCTAGGTAGTAACGTGCATGGCTCCGCCCTCAGCCTTGCCTATCATCACGGGCTTGAGCCACGCTGGATCCTCGAGCGGGTAATCTGTTCTGTAGTGGGCGCCCCTGCTCTCCTTCCTCTCCATTGCTGAGCGGACGATCATCTCGGCAGCGTCCAGCGCCATCGGTGCCTCGAGAGCCACCAGCATGTCGCCCCCCTTCGACGCCATCACCCTCTCAGCCATCAGCTTTAAGTCGAATATCTCCTCAAAAGCCTCGGCGAGGGAGGCACTGTCCCTGATGATGCCCGCCTTCGCCCACATCGCCTCCCTGAGCCTATCCATTATTATGTACGGGTTGTAGCCGTTGTCGCGGGCAGCTAGGGTCTCGTAGCGTCTGATCTCCGCCTCCGCGAACTCCTCGACGCGTTTAGCCTTCACCCTCCTAGAACGTTTTGCGGCCGAAGCGCCCGCCCTGGCGCCGAAGACCATGATGTCAGTCAGCGCGTTTCCACCGTGCCTGTTAGCGCCGTGAACGCCTCCGACGACCTCACCGGCGGCGTATAGGCCAGGCACCCCCGTGTAGCCATACTCATCTATCATGAGGCCCCCCATGCAGAAGTGGCAGATGGGGGCCACCCTGAAGGGCTTCTCGGCCGCCTTCAGCTTCTCCAGGAGATACTTGACCGGCCCTGTCGAGGCCAGGTATTCGACGCTCCTCCGCCTGAAGACCTCGCGGGCGTCGACGAGGACAGCGCCTGAGACGCCGCTCCCCTGTGCTATCTCCATCATCACAACCCTACTCAGGAGGTCACGTGACTTAAGGACCAGGGGCCTGGCTGTCAACCCGTACTTCTTGGGTATGTCCTCGCCGAGAGTGTTCAGGATGCGTCCCTCCTCCGTTATCGCGCCGCCTATGAGGAATGGCGGCTCCCCCGGCTCTGCGAGGGCGATTGGGAAGAACTGGACGAACTCCATGTCCCTCAGCTTAGTCCCTGCATGGTAGCCGAGGCTGTAGCCATCGCCGGTCACCCTGAGGGGGCAGTCGGTCCTCTTGTACAGGGCGCCGGCCCCGCCTGTGGCGAGTACCACAGCCTTGGATGAGAAGACCATCGGCTCCCCTGCGTGGATGTCGTAGCCGACGGCTCCGACGACCGCATCCCCCTTCTTCAGGAGTTTAGTCACGACGACGTTCTCAGCCACATCAACTCCAATCGAACGACAGTGCTTGACCATGGGCTCTGTTATGCCGAGGCCCCTCAGGGTGGGGATCGTGCCGACGGAGATGCCGCCGCGGTGGACATGCATCTCGACGCCGAACCTCCTTAGCTCAAGCACGCGTCCTCCCCCCTCCTCCGAGAATATCCTAACCAGCTTTAGGTCGTTGAGCCTCTTCCCCACCTCCATGGTGTCCCTATAGTGCTCTTCAGGGGTGAGCCCTTCGACGGCAGCCCTGAAGCCTCCCCCGGCGACCACCGTGGCGTTGTTCATGCCGGCCGGGGACTTGGAGACGATGGTAACGCCCACGCCCCTCTCCCTTGCCTCAATAGCCGCCCTGAGCCCGGCGCCCCCCGTGCCTATGACGAGGACATCCGAGTTAACGCTACGAGCCATGGGTTAAGAGGTGGGCGGGTGGCTAAAACGGCTTATGCCTCGGCGAGGAGGACCCTCTCAAGGCAGAACTCCTCGGCTGTCTGCCTCGTGAGGACCGACTCGACGCCGAGCCTCCGGTCGAACTGCCGAAGCGTCGCCTGGATCGATGGAAGGGTGAGGTTGCTGCACAGGCCGTTGAGGAAGTAGCCGCAGTCGACGCCGACATCGAGGAACGCCTCGTAGAAGGGACAGACCCTGACGAGGAAGGTGACGCTCGTATCGTTCCTCCCGTGGACGCTCACCTCGGCCCCCGCGTCGGACATGAACCTTCGATAGACCTCGGCGCCGGTCTCTAGGGGGGTCAGCCCCTCGGGCATCGTCCTCCTCATCTCGTCGGCGATCAGGGCCCCCTGCTCCTCAGCCGCCTCTTCTAGGATGCCCAGCGCGGGCTCGGTGCCAAGTCTCTCTATCGTTTTAATCATGTAGAGGATGAGGAGAGTATAGCCCCTGCGAACGCCTTCCATCATAGCTTCAAACCGCCGCGGACGGGCTTAAACGTTTCACTCATCTACTACGCCGGAAACATGGCCGATCGCTTAGATTCGACGGTAGGCCGCGGTGAAGAGGAACACCGCTACGAGCGTGAAGACTATGACGCCGCTCGTCGCCACATCGAAGAGGGCCGAGACGAGGACGCCGGAGAGGACACACGCCACGCCTACGAGGATGGAGAAGATGGCTGTCCCCCTGAACGGCCTGTCAAGCTGGAGCGCCGTTAAGCCTGGAAGCACTAGGAGGGCAACGACCAGGATCATGCCGACGACCTTGATGGAGAGGACTACGGTCACGGCGACGAGGATGTTGAAGACTGTAGACAGTAAGCCAACTGGTATCCCCATGAGCCTAGACGCCTCCTCGTCGAACGTCATGGAGAGGAGCTCCTTGTAGAAGACTCCGACCACAAGAAGCGCCGATAGCCCAAGGAAGGCGATGAGGGCGAGGTCGAAGCCGCTTATCGTCAGTATTGAGCCGAACAGGAAGCTGAAGAGCTCAACGTTGAAACCCCCAGCGAGGCTGATGACGATGAGCCCTGTCGAGAAGCCTATAGCCAGCATCACTGCTATCGCTGAGTCGCTCTGGGCGAGCCCCCTCCTCCTCATGTATGAGATGAGTAGCACGCCGATCACCGAGAAGACGAGCGCCATGACCAGCGGGTTGACGCCGAGGAATAGCCCCAGCGCGATGCCTCCGAAGCTGATGTGCGCCACCCCGTCTCCGATCATTGACTCCTTCCTCAGGATTACGAACAGGCCTATGAGGGCGCATGTCAATGCAGCTATTGAGCCGCCAACGATGGCGTACTGGAAGAACCTGTAGCCGAAGAGGCTGAGCAGGTAGTCAAACATCCTCGAACAGCCCCTCGCACATATGCTCGTGGAAGACGAAATGGAAGTGCTCGCCGTACACCCTCTTCAGGGCGCTGGCGAACTTCTCCTCGTCCGTTATCTCGGCGACGTTCACCTCCCTGTTGACACATATGACCCTGCTCATCCTGCAGAACACTGCGGAGAGGTCGTGGCTCACGTCTATGACCGTGACGCCCCTCTGTGAGTTGAGGTTGCTCAGCTTCATGTAGAAACGTTCCTGGGTCTCCGGGTCCACGCCAGCGACCGGCTCGTCTAGGAAGAGTATCTGCGGCTCCCTGACTACCGCCTTGGCCACGAAGACCCTCTGCTTCTGTCCGCCGGAGAGCTGCCCTATCCGTTTATCGGCGATGTCTGAGATGCCCATGAACTTGAGGACGGCTTCGACTCGCCCCCAGTCGTCAGAGGTGAGCCTCCTCCCTATGTTGTCCTTTCTTATCCTGCCCAGGCTGACTAGTTCCCTTACGCTTAATGGGAAGCTCTGGTCAAAGTTTACGGCATCCTGGGAGACGTAGGCGACCTTGTTCCAGCTCTCGAACGAGTCGATGTCCTCGCCGAAGAGCCTGATTGAGCCTGAGTCTCTGGGAAGGACGCCCAGGATCGCCTTGATGAGGGTGGTTTTGCCTCCCCCGTTTGGGCCGACGACGCCGACGAAGTCTCCCCTGTAGACGCTGAAGTTGGCGTCCTCGATCACCTTCTCCCCCGAGCGGGAGACCGTCATATCCTCGACCTCTATTATCGGCTCAGCCTTCTCCATCATGCTTCTAATCCCAGCCTAAGGTTTTCAAGGTTCTTCTCCATCTGCTGGGGGTAATCCAGCCCCTCCAACGGGCCGTCCATGTGATACAGCTCCAGCACCTTCACATCCCTGCCGGTGCGCGAGGAGAGCTCTTCCCTCACCGTCTGAACATAGATGTCGGAGTAGCCGGGCTCAAGGTAGAATGTGTAGACGCCTGTGCCCTCCATATCGTCAACGATCTCGACGATAGTCTGGGTGCTAGGCTGCTCGTCGGCGGAGAGGCCGAGGATCCCGTGCTGGACGAAGCCGTACCTCGCTGCGAGGTAGCCGAAGGCATCGTGGGTGACGAAGATGTCATTCTTGGTCCTGTTCGAGAGCTGCTCCCGATACGAGGAGTCGAGGCCATCAAGCTCCGCCTTGAGAGTCACCCAATTAGCCGTATAGTAGTCCCTGTTGGCAGGATCTTTTTCGGCCATAGCATCGAATATGTGCTCGGCCTGCTGCGCAGCCACATATGGGCTCACCCAGGTGTGTGGGTCGTAGAGGCCATCCTCGCTTGGATCTGTGCTCCTGAGCAGATCGACATTATTGGTGGTGTCCACAACAGCCTTGCCCTGCGTGTTGATTGCGGGCAGAATAACGTCCTGCATCCAGCCGTCAAGTCCAGCGCCGTTGTAGACGATCACATCAGCTTCGTTGGCAGCCACTAATTGCTTCGTCGAGGGCTGCCAGTTGTGCACATCGTTGCCCGGCTGGATGAGGCATACGACAATGGCGTGCTCTCCCCCTATCTGTTCCGACATGTACGCGAGGGGGTAGAAAGAGGCTACCACTATCAACTTTCCATGGTCCGTCTCCAGTGGGCTGGGCACCATGGCGAAGGCCACACCAGCCAAAGCTACAACGGCGACAATGGCCGTGGCTGGTATGATCCTCTTGTCCATGTCCCAGAAACCACTATCCTATGAATGTCTGAGCAGAACCGAAATTAATAAACATTATAATAAGATTTAATAATGTTCCACAATTATTTATAAATACATTATTAAGGCGACTCGAATGCCCATAGTGAGTCTATCACTGAACGACACCCTGCTCGACGAGCTCGACAGGGCCCAAGCCGACCTCGGCTACTCTGGCCGCTCCGAGATCATCAGGGCGGGTATCCGGCTACTCCTCACGGACGCGAGGGAGAAGCGTAGGCTGACGGGGAACGTGAACGGCATACTCCTTGCGATTCACCCTCACGAGGCAGAGCACCTCGTGACGCAGGTGAAGCACAGATATCTCGACGTCATCCACACCCAGCTCCACAACAGGTTCAAGGAGGGGAAGTGCATGGAGCTCTTCATCCTCGACGGCGAGGCGGAGAGGATCAGGGAGCTCGCAGCCGAACTCCAGCGCAGCGAGGAGAACGAGTACGTGAAGCTGCTCGTCATCTAGTTCGCCACACTTAAATCGACTCGATGAGAAGCGGGATACTGCATGAGCATCAAACCGACGACTGACGAGGCGATCATGATGGCGGCGGCGATAGTGAAAGCCGGCGGCGTCGTCATCTACCCCACCGAGACCGTGTACGGACTCGGCTGTGACCCCGCCGACCCCGACGCCTCCAGGAGAGTCTGTGAGCTTAAGGAGCGGGCCGACAAGCCGTTGCCACTTATATGCGCCGACATTGATGCGGCTAGGAAGGTCGTAGAGTTCAACCCTCTAGCCGAGAAGCTTGTGGAGCGGTTCTGGCCCGGCCCCCTGATGCTGGTGCTACCGAGCAGGGTCAAGTACCCCATGTGGGTGACCCACGGCGCCAAGACCCTCGGCGTCAGGGTAAGTCCCCATCCAGTCGCCTCGAAGCTTGCGAAGCTCTGCGGCGGTGTCATCGTCAGCACAAGCGCGAACAAGTCCGGTCAGGAGCCGCCTAGAACCGCGCAGGAGGCCTTGAATCAGTTCACCAAGAAGATCGACATGGTTCTGGACGACGGCCCCTCTCCACTGAGCCTCTCCTCGACGGTCGTTGAGCTTAGCACCGACGAGGTCTGGATACTCAGGCAGGGGCCTGTCACAGCCGAACAGGTAAGGGAAGTTCTAGGGCTCTAAAGGCACCATCCTGCAGGCACGAGCTTAGCCACCGAGACGTTCAGCGGCGCACCGACCGTCGATGCGACAGGCTCGCACTTCGTCCTCATGATGTACATCAGGGGGCAGGGCGCCGGCTCCTCGGTCAGCGTCTCCCAGTTCGCCATCCCCTTGGCAATAATAGCATCGACGCCGAAGAACTTCTCTTTGAACTCCTCGGAGCACTCATCAAGCTGGACGCCTAGCCCATCAAAGCCTGTTGTGATGACTTCGTCGGCCTCGCCGATCATGCCTACCACCTCGGCGTCCTCCATGAGTGCGTCGTTCAGGGCCGGCCCAGCCTTCACAGAGACGGTCACTGCGCAGCCGAGCCTCCTCATTTCCCTGACTACCAGTCTGTCGAATGCGATCTCACCAGCATTGTCCGTGATCAGGAGCACATTCTTCCCCGGGCCAAGGAGCGTCTTCAACTCATCCGTATCGTCTATGTAGAAGCCCTCTTCGAGCCCCCTCAAGGCCTCCTCGATGTCATCATTGTGGTCAGGCACATCGTATTCTATGACATTGCCGATGCAGGCGACTCTGCAGGCCGTCCTGAACCGCTCGGTTGGCGGGAAGGAGTCCACGTAGTCCCCCATCCTTGGGAGAAGCTGGAGCGCCTCGAAGTCGGCCTCGCGTTTTAACTCCTTGTAGGGGTCGGCGCACCCTGTTATCCTCTTAATGACCCTGCAGCGCTCAGCCCCGATGTAGGAGGGCACGGTGTCCCGGCGGTAATTCTTCCCCAGGAACTGGAGAAGCCCAGCCATCGCCTCGACACGCACGGCCTCGTCGTCGGTCGACCTCTGTATCATCCTGTAGCCCCTATGTAGGATGCAGTAGCCGCAGCGAGCGCCGACCTTCAATCCTGAGCCCTCAGAGCGATGGATGCACGCGGGGATATTAGCCTTCCCCGCACCGGAGATACGCTTTTCAACCCGCGGTAGCTAACGCAACACGGAAAAGGCGACCGAGATGATCAAGGACTTCAACCTCATCGCTACCACCGACAAGATCAATGAGAGCAGGGCGTGCAGTGAGCTGTGGATGCTCCTCAAGGCGACGGGGGACGAGTCGCCCACGGTCGATAGAAGCTTCATCCGTGGCATCATCGTCGGGAGGACATGCATGGCACCGGACGCCGTCTCCGGCAGGCTCCTGATGGATCTCAGGAACAACCCTAAAAACTACAACGCACTCTACCGGATAATCCCCGTCCAGAGGATAATCGAGACATCCACGGACAAGATCGTAGAGGCCGCGAAGGTTCTTGCTACAGTTATGAGGCCCAGCGACTCTTTCAGGGTTACATTCGAGAAGAGGCGCATAGGGCTTAGCAGCCACGAGACAATTGATGCGGTCGCCTCCCACTTCGATCAGAGGGTGGACCTTGAGAACCCCGACTGGGTGATACTCATAGAGACGATGGGGAAGATCACAGGGGTCTCCGTCGTCAAGCCAAGCCAGATAATGAATGTCCAGAAGACGCGGTTCAGCCTATCTACGGAGAAGGCAGAGGGCACCCCTCTCAACGATCAGGTCAGTTAAAGCCTTCACCTTGTCCCCGCCAACCGCCTCAATGGCCGCATCGTTGATGCCGTAGATGCTCCTCAGCCTCTCAAATTTCTCTTCTGTTATATCAAGGACGCCGTCATCCTCCACCCCCAGTAGCCTAGCTGCGCGTCCGTAGACCTCCTCCGCCGAAGCTTCCGAGTGCGCCATGACGAGGAGGGCCAGCTTCGAAGTTGACGCTGTCACCCCCATGATGAGTATCGCCTTCTTTATCTGGTCGCTGCAGGAGGCGTAGAGGAGTATCTCCACGGGGAGGCTCTTTGACAGGGCGCCTCCCCCCTCATATGCCTTCACCGCGTTCACCGCGGCCATGTAGAGGTGCTCCCAGCCCGCGACCTTATCGGCGTCGAAGAGCTGGAACATCGTATCTGGTACGACGCTGTCGAGGCGGGAAATGAAGCTATCCGCGTCGCCTGCCGCGCATCTGAAGCCGCCGATGCAAACCGCCCAGGATGAGCCCTTGATTCTAGCTGCTCTCGCCATTTAGGTGATCACTGATCCTCTGAAGCAACTTAGGCGCTTAGCCTCCCCGGCGAGGAGCCCTAGGAGCCTGTCCACCTCCTCCTCGGTGTTATAGAAGTCCGGGGAGACCCTCAAGCCTGCTGGCCTCAAGGAGACGAGGAATCCAGCCTCAGTCAACGACCTGAACGTCGCCTCCGTGTCCCTCGTCCTGAAGCTGACGATACCTGACCTTAGCCGCCTGTCCTCAGGGGATACGACCTCGAATCCGAGGGCCGTAAGCCCATCGTAGAGCCTCTGACTCAGCTTGAGCACCCTCGCCTCGACCTTCGCCGGACCGAGTCGGAGTATCATTTCTACTCCCGCCCTTGTGCCAACGAAGCTCAGGTAGCTCGGCTCACCGAGCTCGAACTTCTTCGCCGTTTCCTTCAGCTTCGGCTCCTCAGGATCATGCTCCTCCACCGCCCTGTACCCCCATTGCGTCGGCGTCAGCTCCGTGATCAGGCTCCTCTTCGCGTAGAGGAACCCAGCTCCAGAGCAACCGAGGAGCCACTTGTAACCGCCGCAGGCGTAGAAGTCCACGTCGTCCCCCTTCACGTCGACCCTGATGGCTCCAGCTGCCTGGATACCGTCGACGACGAGGTAGGCGGCATGGTCGTGGGCGATCTCCGCCATAGCCCTCAGGTCGTGCCTTGCGCCTGTGAGCCACTCAACATGGCTTATCGCCACGACCCTGGTGTCGTCGTCTATCGCCTTCTCGAGGTCGTCTAGCGTCACTGTGCCGCCTTTACCTTTGACTATCCTCAGCTCGACCCCTCTCCTCCTCTGGGCAGTCCAGGGGTACCAGTTCGCGGGGTTCTCAAGGTCGTTGATTACGATATTCATACCCCCGCCGAAGCCCACAGACTCGGCGACTGTGGCGAGGGCGGCGCTCGTGCTGGGCTGGCATGCGACCTCGTTGTGGTCCGCCCCTATGAGTCTGCTGAAGCTGGCTATCGCCTCGTCGACCCGTTCGTCGCCCCTCCTCCCTTCGCTGTCCCAGTCGAGAAGGTAGCCCCTGATCGCATCCTGGACTGGCCTCGAGGATGGGCTGTGATTGGCGACATTAAGGAAGACCATGGAGTTGGTTACCGGAAAATCACTGCGGACCTCTGCGACGTTCATGGATCAGAGGTCGGCGTCCGAGGTTAAAGCCTTGGTTTGTACTCGCGGCGCGCAAGCTCAAGGAGGAACCTGAGGGCCTCATTATTGCTTTTCTTCACAAGTCCGATCATTAAGGGGTCGCTGTTCGGGAAGCAGAGCTTACAATCTGGAGAGAGGATAACAGCAATGATCTACTCTTTTTCTCGATACCCTTTTAGAGTCGGCGCATCTATTCAGCCTCGGAACGTGAGAGTGCACATATATGGTGGATTATGATGATGAAGAGGAATCCGGCGCAACGAAGATCGCCGACCTCAACCAGTACTCGAGGCAGATCAACGTCATCGTCAAGGTGATTTCTAAGACCGATGTCCGCGAAGTTGTGACCAGGACGGACGAGACGACGCACAGGGTCTGCGAGGCTCTCGTAGCCGACGACACCGGCGCCATCTACCTCACCCTGTGGGACGACTCTATCGACAATGTGGCCGAGGGGCAGGTGCTCGGCATAAAGAACGGATATATGAACACATTCAGAGGAAGCATGCGCCTCAACATAGGTCGCTATGGCAGCTTCGAGCCCCTCGAGGAGGCGCCCTTCGAGGATGTCAACCTCGAGAACAACCTCTCAAGCAAGCAGGTCGAGTACGACGCCTCCAGGAGCCGGTACGGCCAGGGAACAGGCAGGGGCTACGGCCAGAAGAGGTACTAGCCCGATTCACCCATTTTATTCATTTTCCTCATCAGCGTATAGAGTTCATCATTTAAATCCCGAAGGCGCCTGATCTCACGATGCCAATGAGCGGTAAAACGAGGATTGGGATAGCCAAGCTTCCTTACGGCGGGCAGTTCGGGCTGAGGGAGAGGTCCGACTCCGTAGACGTCATTGAAAGTAGCCTTGAGGAGCTGTTTGATGGGCTGGGCTGCGAGGTTGTCGAATCCAAAACCGCCGAGTTGACCCCCGAGGATGGCAGGCAGTACGGTGCTCAGAACAGGTTCGGCCTCGCCTCGGCTCACCTCGCCGGCATAGTTACAGGCTACATCCGTGAGGGCGTCTTCCCGCTCGGTCTCCTCCAGAACTGTAATGGTCTGATGGGTATGCTGGCTGGCCTCCAGCGATCCAGTACAGGTTGGAAGCCCCTCAGGGTCGGCCTCGTCTACATCGACGCCCACGGAGACTTCAACACACCTGAGACGAGTCTAAGCGGCATGCTAGGTGGGATGCCTGTCGCAGTCAGCTGTGGCCTCTGCCTCGAACGGCTGAGGAGGACATGTGGCCTCGACCCGCCTCTCCCGACGAAGTACGTCACCATGGTCGGCGTGAGGGACACCGACCCATTAGAGCAGGAGCTCATAGACAGGAGCGATGTGGAGCAGATAACAGTCGACGAGGTCAAGCGGCTATCACCGGCGATAGACATGGAGATGGAGCGCCTAGCCACTCTCACGGACCTGATCTACGTACATGTCGACATGGATGTACTCGACCCACCCGAGGTGCCTGGCCATGGCCTACCAGTCGAGGGGGGGCCAACCAGCCTAGAGTTAGCCGAGGCTCTCGAGGTGATGTTCGAGCATCCGAAGGCGGCCTCCTTCGGCTTGGCTTCGTACCCATCGGAGAGGGACCCAGGCGGCGTATCTCTGAAGGCCGTGAATAACCTAATAGGAGGGGTCGTCAGGGGCCTGAGGAACAGGGAGGACTAGATGACTAGCCTCTCCCTCTCGATATCCCTCTTCTTTACCCCGATATCGGAGACCTTGAACCTGCGGCCACCATAAAGCTCAGCCTCAGCCTCCTCCTCATAGACCGCATCCACGATCCTGGCGAGGGCATCGCTCTTCATTATTCCGCTGCCACTTGATGCGCCGACGTAGATGATTCCGTGGCCAGGCTCCACTATGGGGGTCTCGTCGAAGCTGTTTATATCATACTGGCCGGCCCAACTGTTCATTGGGCGGACATCGGCGAAGCATGGCAGGTACTTCACAAGCGCGTGGTAGATATTGTTCGAATAGTAATCCTCCTCTGCCTGTGGGTCGTCCTCGAGCTCGAACTTGCGGCCCAGATCATCGGCGCAGCCGAGCCAGATGCTGCCCTCCGTGAGCTCCACCTTGAGGTATATGCCGGCTCGTGGAAGCACAGTCAGCGGGAGGACGCCCTCCTCGTTGAGCCCTCTGACCTTGAGAAGGCCGCCGAGCTTAGGGTCCTTGAAGGCGAATAGCTGCCTCTTCTTAGCCCTCATCAATGGGTCGAATCCGATGGGGTTTAGGAGCCTCTCTGCCCAAGCACCGCAGGCGACGACGGTGGTTTCAGCGAGGATCGCCCCCTTCGAGGTCTCGGCGCCGGCTATGCGGCTCTCCTGCCATACAAATGGTTCGCCGGGTATGCCGAGCTCTGTGATGGGTTTATGGAGGAGCCTCTTCGCCTCTGTGCCATACTGGACCTCACCGCCAAGCTTAAGGAACTCTTGCTCATAGCCTCTGACGAGGGAGTCGGCGTCTAGACTCCCACACTTCTTGCCAAAGACGCCGACATCGATAGGCTCGAGTCCAAGGAGCTCCGCCTCTTCATCATCCTCGAAGTCGGTGACTAGGTCAGGAATCATTTTCTTGATCTCTTCCCTATCATAGGTGATGATCTCAGCACCGCGCCTAGCCATGGCGTCCACCGCCTCCTTTGCCGAGGAATATTGGTCCTCGCTGAAGAGCCACATATACCCTGTTCTGTTGAGCTTCAGGTCATAGCCGAGGTCCTCTTCGAGATGGGTGAACCAGTCGATAGTCGAGTCGGCCAGGAGGTAGTTTGCCTCGCCCGTGAAGAGGTTCCTGAATGCGCCCTCGCTCTTAGCGCTATTCCCCTGACCCGGGCCTCCAAGCTTCTCGATCACGGTGACCTTCCTCGTCGGATCCCGCTTCTTGAGATAGTAGGCTGAGCTTAAGCCGAGGACGCCTGCACCTATGACGAGGATGTCGCACTCCATACGCTTCAGAGAAGGATCAGGTCAGAGAATTTAATACTATATCCTAATCAGCCTCGTTGAAAATAATGATCATAGGACGAAGGCCTCATGCTTCACATGTCTGCCCTTGACTCCTAGATCAGCGACCCTGAACCTGCGACCGCCATAGAGCTCCGTCTCCTCCTCTCCATAGTAGTTTGCTGCAGCGATCCTTCCCAGGGAGTCGCTCTTCATTATGCCGCTACCGCTCGAAGCCCCGACATAGACGAACCCTTCACCCGAATAAACGACGGGCGTCTCGTCTAGGCTGTTTATATCGTACTGCCCAGCCCAGCTGTTGACCGGCCTCACGTCTGAGAAGCAGGGGAAGTATCTGACTAGGGCGTGGTAGATGTTGTTCCCGTAGTAATCCTCCTCCGGCTTAGGGTCCTCCTCAAGGCCGAACCCTCTGCCGAGGCCGTCGGCGCAGCCGAGCCAGATACTCTTCTCCGAGACCTCGGTCCTGATGTGGATGCCCGCCTTCGGCAGGATGGTGAGGGGTAGGGCGTCATCACTGTTTAACCCCCTTGTGTTGATCAGCCTGTTTAGCTTAGGGTCCTTGAAGGCGAAGAGTTGCCTCTTCTTCGCCCTGGTGAAGGGGTCAAGGCCGACCGGGTTAAGGAGCCCCTCAGCCCAGGCCCCGCAGGCGACGACGGTCGTCTCCGCACCTATATCACCCTTCGTCGTCTCCGCACCCGCGATTCCTTTCTCCTGCCATACAAATGGCTCACCGGGTATGCCGAGCTCCTCCCTCGGTTTCAGCAGCAGCCTCCTCGCCTCGGTGCCGTAGTGAACCTCGCCACCCAGACCGAGGAAGAGCTGCTCATAGCTCTCGGCGAGGGCATCAGCGTCCAGGCTCCCGCATTTATGACCCAGGACGCCATAGCTGACCTCCTCAAGGCCCATGAGGTCAGCCTCCTCATCCTCGGAGAAGTCTGTGACCAGGTCTGGGATGATCTTCCTAAGCTCATCCTCCTCGAACGTCGTCGTCTCTGTACCCCTGGCCCTGATCTTTGATAGGGGGTCGCTTAGCCTCCTGTACTGGGTCTCGCTGAAGAGCCAGAGGTAGCCGAGCATGTGGAGCCTCAGGTTGTGGCCCAACTCGCCCTGCAGGTGGATTAGCCAGTCTATGGTCGAGTCTGTGAGAAGGAAGTTGGTTTCACTGGTGAAGATGTTCCTGAAGGCGCCCATGCTCTTCGCTGTGTTCCCCTGCCCCGGCCCGCCCAGCCTCTCGATGACGACGACCCTCTTCGAGGGGTCCCTGCGTTTGATGTGGTAGGCGGAGCTGAGGCCGAGCACCCCCGCGCCCACGACCAGGACTTCGCACTCCATACCCTTCAGAGTAGGATTACCTCAAAGGGTTTAATACTATGTTCATGCCCCCACTGCACGACGGGTCCTCGATAATGTAATATTGTCGTTTGGGCTACTCAGCCATGTAATGTCTGTGCCAAAGGCTTCTGACAGGAGCGTCGTCGTGCCCGCGAAGTGGTGGGAGATTCTGCCGCGGAAGGTCTACTCGACACTCGAGAGGGTGAAGACCAGTCAGTCTTGGTTCGAGGTTTACAGGGTTGACCCGACAATCTACGTCATCTACGAGCCCTACCAGTTCGAGGAGGCGATCAGCTACCTCGTCCTAGGCGAGGAGAAGGCTGCCCTGATCGACACAGGATGTGGAATCGCTGACATTAAGAAGTGCGTCGGAGAGCTGACGAAGCTGCCGGTGATGGTGGTGAACACCCACGCCCACAGCGACCATGTCGCCCAAGACTACATGTTCAAGGAGGTCGCCATCTTCGACGGACCGATGGCGAGAGAGGCGAGCAGGAGGGGCTACGACAACGAGAAGATGATCCACCTGGTCGCCGAGGGGATGACCTGGAAGCCGTTGCCCAAGAGTTTCGATGCTAAGACCTACCATGTGCCGCCGTTCAAGGTGAGCCACTGGCTCCACGACGGGGACATCATCGACCTCGGCGGGAGGAGGCTTGAGGTCTTTCACACACCCGGACACAGTGACGACAGCATCTGCATGCTAGAGAGGAACGCCCGCCTCTTCTGGACCGGTGACCTCTTCTACACCGGCGGCATCTACACGTACCTTCCCGGTGGCGACATCCCCACGTTCATCAAGAGTTACCAACGGATGATCGGCCTCATGCCATACTACGACCGGCTCATGCCTAGCCACAATGAGCCGCTGGTCGAGAAGGAGATACTTCTTAGAGTCTACGAAACCATCCGGCGCATCGCGGAGGGGAAGGAGAAGAAGTACATCGAGGGAATGGATGGAGACATAAGAGTCCGCCGTTACAATTACGATCGCTTCAGCATCGTCACGAGGGTCGAATGAGGATCTTTTCCTCCTTTTTTAGTATAATGGCTTGGTCTCCTCGTTATCGGTATTCTTCCTCATAACGTGCGAATATGCGTCCGATCCCATCCTCAGCCAGAATTATGAGTCGAGGCTGTCTTCGTCCATTTCAAAGAGGACATTTTCATAAGCCCAGAAGCGTATCAGTCAATTATGTTCAAACAGGTAATCGAGATATTCGAACTCCTGGACAGCGCCAAGGCATCAGGCAAGGATGCCGCCGCCCTCCTGAGGTCGAGGGGGGTAGACGATATATCAGTGAAGACGATAAGGGGCAGGAAGGGCCAGACCGACTTCATAAAGGTTCGGATCCCCGGGTCAGAGGGAAAGATGAACGGGGGGAAGGCGCCTACGCTCGGCATCGTGGGGAGGCTCGGAGGGGTCGGCGCCCGCCCCGAGATGATCGGTCTCGTCTCCGATGGCGACGGCGCAGTCACCGCCCTCTCTGTCGCCTTAAAGCTCGCCGACATGAAGGCGAATGGCGACGTGTTGAAGGGCGATTTGGTGCTCGCCACCCACATATGCCCAAACGCGCCGGTGCAGCCACATAAGCCTGTGCCATTCATGGGGTCACCCGTCGACATGGCCGCGATGAACAGGGAGGAGGTCGACATGGACATGGACGCGGTCCTCAGCGTCGATACAACGAAGGGGAACAGGATCGCCAAGTGGAGGGGCTTCGCCATAACACCGACGGCGAAGGAGGGCTGGCTGCTGAAAGTCAGTGACGATCTGGTCACCATAATGGAGATAGTGACCGGACGTGTCGCAAGGGTCTGCCCCATAACCACCCAGGACATAACCCCCTACGGCAACGACCTGGACCACATTAACAGCATCATGCAGCCATGCATAGCGACAGATGCGCCGGTCGTAGGCGTAGCCATCACGACTGAGACGGCCGTTCCAGGCTGCGCCACGGGTGCCAGCCATCTCACGGATGTAGAGGAGGCCGCCCGCTTCTGCGTCGAGGTCGCCAAGGCCTTCGGGAATGGGCTCTGCAGCTTCTACGATGCCGAGGAGTGGGGGAACATCGTCGATAGGTATGGCGCCCTCAAGCAGCTTCAAACCCTCGGAAATGAGGGGTGAAGCTCCCATAATGAACCTTTTTTCACCTCATCTGGCTGGATTTATAAGCACCTTTTCCCACGGTTGATCTGGGGTGTCATGTTCAAGAAGGTCCTCGTCGCGTACGACGGCTCTGATCACGCCAAGCATGCTCTCGAGTACGCTGTAGACGTTGCGAATATCAGGAAGGGGACCCTGTACATCCTAACCGTGGTACCCAAGGTAACATTACCTATATTCCCGGACGAGGGCTTCGGAGCTGCGCCGATAACAGCCGCCCAGGATTTTGGCGAGTACCAGGACCGGATGAAGGAGATGTACAAGAAGGCTCTGGATGAGGCCGTCAAATACATCAAGGAGGACTTCCCGGGCCTCAAGTTCGAGACCATCCTCATCGAGGGAAGGCCCTCTGCGACAATCGTCGAGCAGGCCGAGAAGAACGACGTCGACCTCATCGTTATGGGTAGCCGTGGCCTCGGAGGCATCTCCGGGTGGATACTGGGGAGCACGAGCCGCCGCGTCGTCGATTCCTGCACAAAGCCCGTGCTCATAGTCAAGTAGTCCGGCTAGGGCAACACTTTTTCTTCCCGAACCTAAGATGGCTTAGGAGGTGCCTTGGCTCGGAGCCGATAGATGCGCTGAGGAAGGCGGGCAGCATCGCGTCCACAATCAGGAGCAGGATACGCGGAGAGGTGAAGCCCGGCGTCAAAATAATCGACATCTGCGATAGGGTGGAGGGGATGACCGCTGAACTCGGAGGCAGACCAGCCTTCCCCTGCAACGTCGACATAGACAGAGTCGCCGCCCACTACACAGCCTCGGTCGCAGATGGCTCCACGATCCCGGAGAACTCCCTTGTGAAGATCGATATCGGTGTTCATGTCGAGGGTTATATCGCGGACACAGCCATCACCGTCTGCCTGAACCCGGAGCTTCAGTACTACGTGGATGCCGCGGAGGCGGCCCTCGGGGAGGCTATCAGGAATGTCAGGACAGGGGTCAGGGCATCAATCGTCGGGGCGGCCATAGAGCAAACGATCAAGGGCAGAGGCCTCAAGCCCATCAGGAACCTAACCGGACACAAGATGGCGAGGTTCGTCGTCCACGCTGGGAGGTCGATACCTAATGTCGGCGGCCTGGACAATCACGCCCTCGAAGAGGATGAGGTGTACGCCATCGAGCCCTTCACCGTGCCTCCGAACGCCGCCGGTGAGGTCCGTGACGGCGCCCCCAGCAACATCTACAGGTTTGACAAGAAGAGGGGCGTCTCTGACCGGTCGAAGGAGATACTGAGGTTCATCCAGTCAGAGTACAGGACACTGCCATTCGCCAGCCGCTGGGTGTTGAGGAGGTTTCCCGGAACGGAGGGAGTCAGAGCCTTCAACGAGCTGCTGACCTCCAGAATCATTGATGGATATCCCCAGCTAGTTGAGAAAAGCAACGCGATGGTGGCTCAGGCCGAGCATACCGTCATCGTGAAGGCGGACGGCTGCGAGGTCACAACTCGGTAGGCTGCTTCTTCCCCGCCTCTTCCTTCTTCTGGGCGATGCGTGTGATCATCATCTTGCCGTCGCAGCGGGTGCACGGCTCGTCGTCCTTGAAGACGTAGTCGCCGCGCTGGAAGTCTCTGACCCTCTTCAGGTTGCACTTCGGGCACTCGAGGGTGGTGACGACGTTCACCCTGGTCACGTCCGTCTTCTGCTGCACGGTGACAGCCTTGGTCCTGAAGAACATGTAGCCTATCGCCGCGAACCCTGTCGCGCCTATGAGCATGTACATGTAGGCGATGTCCTGATTATCCGTGCCGTAGCTCTGGAAGCCCATATAGAGGCTGATGAGGGCCAGGACGCCGATTATCATTATCAGGGCTAGGCCGAACCACGACTGGCTCATGCTCGTCATCTGGGCTCCGCGGTCACCGCCACTCTCGCCCATTTACTGTGCCACCCCCACCGTATTCCCTATGCCTGCTACCAACACGGTATCGCCTTCCTGGGTGTAGTTTAGCACCGTCCGTTTCACAGCCTCCACGGCCTTGTCTACACCATCGAAGAGGGGGTCGACGAGTGGAGACACGACGTGTTCTATCCCCTCCTTTATTGCGACGGCGTGCAGTGGGACGTCATACTTCTTCGCCGTCTCCTCCATCTGGTACTTGTCGACTCCGGGGCCGCCTATGGCCGCACCGACGCCCTCAGCCACGGAGCCGACAGCCTCGCCCTCAAGCTTGCCCGCGGCGTCGACGGTGATTATGATCTTGACCTTTCCCTTCTTCTTGTCGAGGATGTTCCTGATCGCCTCCCCGGGCTCGCCTACCGAGCCGCCTGGGCCCCTGGCCTTCATCACTATGAGCATCCTGCCCTCGAAGGGTACCTCCGCGGCGATCGTTTCCTTCGCCACCTCCTTGTTCGGGTAGCCGTGCATCAGCTTCCCAGCGACAATGGCGCCAACGGAATCGCCTACGGGCATCCCCTCCTGGAATGCCTGCAGGGCTGATGAGTACGCCTCGATCTCCTGCATCAGCATGGGCAGGATCATGTGTATCTGCATTATGACATAGATGTTCATGGTCTTCTTCCCGAGGAGGTAGTAATGCCTGACGACTTTGTAGTAGATGTTAAGCGCCATCGATGCCTCGAGCAGGTTCTCGATGTTGTTCCTTTCACTCTCTGAGGCGTTCGGCGCTATGTTCTTCACCTCGTACTCCCAGACATCCTCGCGTGTGTCGAGTATCTGCTTCAGCTTCCATACGACGCCAGCCGGATCCATGTCGATGGGCGATATGACGAAGTGGTCCATGAACCTGTCCACATCGGCGGAAACATCCTTCCCGGGTTTCCCAAGATCATTGATGGTCTTTATCGCCGTCTCCCTTCCCTCGTCCCTGATCGACTTCACCTTGCGAAGTGTGACCTCGACCTGCCTGAGCATCTGGAGGGTCTGGATCCGCTGAGCATAGAAGATGTAGACGATGAATGCCAGGCTGAATAAGGTCTGAATGATCATCGATAGTTCGCTGTCAGTCTGCAGGAGCTGACCAACGAGGGGTATCATTTTGATCACTGCAGTTGAAGGCAGATAATAAGTTATAAAGTTTCGTATAAAGCGGAAGTTAATGGCCGAGCGTCATTTTGTATGATATCACTAGCACATCGTCCAGGCCTTTGGCTACCGCTATGACAAATTTTTTTAATCCGCCTTCTAGGAAGGGATAAGGATGATCAGTTACGCGGCTAAGAGGATAGTGCGAGGGCGAGGCCTGTTCTTAGCCCTCTTCATGAGCGTCGTCCTTGCCGCGACTCTGTTTTCAGGGATCCTGCAGGGCTCTGATGCTGTCGGTGTATCCCTCCTCGACTCGACTCTAAGTGTGGCGAATATCGATGCCACCTGCACCGCCGCCGAGAAGAACGTGACGGTGACAAGGATATACGAGGCGGACCAGATCTTTGGCAAGATCGACGGCGTTGAGAGTGTGGGCCATCTCATAAGGATGAAGATAGGCCTCAACTCGTCAGCCTCGAACGGGACCATCACCTCGATACTCCTCGTCCTTCCAGACGAATCCGACCTGCTAAAGGAGGCTTCAGGCACCATCAGCCTCGAGGACGGTAAGATACACATTGAGGCAGCATCGACGAATGCGACCATGTTCCCGGAGGGGGAGACCGCAACAATAAGCTTCGAGACCTACAAACCCTACGGTGACCTGACGGAATTCAAGAAACTCTATTTCAACTTCCAGGTCGCGGAGCCGGTCGCACTGGATAACAGGAACTTCGCCATAGCGACGGGACGATACAATGAGTACCTCCTGAGCATCATTACCGGGACCGAGGAGGTCGCGAGGAGGCCACCTTACCAACTGGTTTTAATGAGCGAGTCGACCTTCAAGGACATGCTCGCCCCAATCTACGGTGAAATGAGGAGGAGGCCCGTTGACGACCTCGCCTGCGTCGCCCTCATCACACTAGATAGGGCGAGGATCATCAATCCATGGGACATTCAGGGCTCACTGCATCGCCTGACAGAGATATATGAGCAGCTGAACGGCGAAGGCGCTCGATACTTTTATACACCCTACATCCACATCGCGGACGTCCTCGACTTCATCTCCTCGCAGGTCTCTGCGGAGATAAAGACCAGTACCCTGCTCGTGTCCATACCCGTCTTCTTCACGGCGTGGTACCTCGGATCAACCGTGTCCGACATCGTCATGGCCCAGAGACGCAGGGAGATAGGCCTCCTATTCACCAGGGGGCTGACCCATAGGCAGATACTCCTCATCTTCCTCTTCGAGGCGCTTATTGTCAGCGTCTTCGCCGGCCTCGCGGGCATAATACTTGGGGCGCTGATAGTGCCCCTAGCAATACCCGGCCTGAGCGTTCTTCAGGTCCTCGTTTCGATCTCTCCGGTCACGTTAGGGGCCTCGATGCTCTTCAGTGTAGCCCTAGCCCTTCTGGCCGTCTACAGGCCATCGAAGCGGGCGACAGAGATCGAGGTAGTGGATGCCCTCCGAGAGTACAGGCCAGAGGAGGAGAAGCTAGGCTCCTGGCTTGAGCCACTGATCGCCGCTTCGCTTGGTGCATACAAGCTCGTGATGCTCATCATGGGCATCAGCGTCGAGTCGTATAGGCCTGAGTCGTCCGACATGGTGACCCAGATCCTCTTCTCTACGTGGTGGGGAATGGATTACCTGCTTAGCTTCATCTGGACTATACTCCTGTTCTGGGGCGTGACGAAACTCTTCCTCATGTATGTCCCATGGTTTCAGGAGTTCTTCGCGAGGATCGCTGGTGCCCTCGCGGGGGACGCATCGAGGATATTGGCGCTGAGTTCCCGGAGGAACCTGAAGAGGACGGCGGCCTCCACGTTCATGGCAGCCCTCATCATCGGCTATGGAGTCACCGTCATAGGCAACGCCGCGAGCTCCAACGACTTCATAGAGAGGGCGGTGAAAGTCTCGGTGGGCGCCGACGCCTCCGTCTGGCTCTTCAACTCGAGAGGGGCGGAGGACATAGCGTCCCAGATAATGGGTTTGGGGGATGTCTCAGCTGCCACTGTCGAGATCTGTTTCACCGTCACGACCAGCCTCGGCGTCGTCCCAGCTAGGGCGATAGACCCTCTGAAATGGTCTGAGATCGCGTATCAGGAGCCGGGCTGGTACAATCAAAGGGCATTCGAGAATATGACAGGCCAGACCACTGTCTTAATGGAAAGGGGGGCCGCCAACAACCGTGGCATAAGGCTCGGCGGCTCGTATGTCGTGCAGGTCGGCACCAAAACTTTCTCATTCAAGGTAGTCGGTTTTTTCGGCCGAGACATGGGCGAACTTTGGATCGTCCAGAACCCGACATTCTATGTCAACAAGAGCTTCCTGGACAACGTACAGGATAAGGACATAACTCAGACCCGCATCCTCGTGAAACTGAAGGACGGAGCGGATTCGGTCGCCTTCAAGACGGCCGTGTTGGCCCTAAGCCAGAACGTCCAGAAAGTCGACGTCGCGAGCCTACTCAGCGAGGAGACCATCGACAACATCTTCCTGGCAGGGCCGAGGAAGGTGGAGGAGCTTGGCATTTACTTCTCCTCCCTCGTGGCCTCGGTCGGCGTCCTACTCGTTGTCTCAACCATCCTGAGGAGTAGGTGGAAGGAGCTGACGCTCATGACGATCAGGGGCTTCAGTCCGAGGCAACTCGATGTGAGTCTGCTGCTGGAGAATGTGGGGATGTCCCTCTTCGCCGCTGTCCTCGGAGTCGCCATAGGCTTCGTAGCCCTTAAGGGCGAGGCGCAGGTGTTCAACATGGTCGTACCGACTATGCTGCAGAGGCAGGTCGTCTTCCCGATGGCATCGATAATCAACCTGCTCCTCGTCGTAGCAATGCTCCTAGCCGCGACGGTGGCGCCGATATTGGTCGCCGTTAAGAGAATAACCGATAAACCGAGTTGGAAGATTGAGGAGTGAACATGAGCGAGAAGGCTGTAGAGGTCCGTGACCTGATCAGGATATACAGGCTAGGCCAGGTGGAAGTACAAGCCCTGAGGGGGCTGACCGTCACCGTCGGGAAAGGGGAGATGGTCGCCGTAATAGGCCCATCCGGCTCGGGGAAGTCCACGTTGCTCAACATCATAGGTGGCCTCGACAGGGCCTCGGCGGGCTTCGTTAAGGTCTTCGACGTTGACCTCACACTTCTCAAGCCTGTGGAGCTCGTTGAGTTCAGGAGAAGCACCGTCGGTCACGTCTTCCAGAACATGAACCTGATCCCGACGCTCTCCGCAGCGGAGAACGTGGAGCTCCCGTTATCCGCCCTAGGCGTCCGCAAGGAGGAGCGGAGGAGGAGGGTCGATGAGCTCATCGGCATCATAGGGCTGAGAGAAAGGATGAACCACAAGCCCGGCGAGCTGAGCGGTGGAGAACAGCAGCGCGTGGCCATAGCGGCCGCGCTAGCCAACGACCCTCCCCTTCTCCTCGCCGATGAGCCGACAGGAGACCTAGACACTGAGAATGCTATGATAGTCGTCAATTACCTCGCCAAGGTGAACAAGGAGCTCGGCAAGACCATCATCATGGTAACCCACGACCCTAGGGTGGCCAGAGTCGCTGGCCGCATACTACGCATACAGGACGGCGTGATCGCGACAGACATCGCACCGGGCGAGGACATGGCTCCCGCCAGGGGCGAATATTCTGAGATACTGAACAGGCGCCTGGCAGAGATAGATACCCAACTATCCCTCCTCGAGGCGGACCTGCGGAGGGGCAGCCTCAGTGGCGATGAGTTCGTTGCCAGGCAGACGGGTCTAAAGAAGACACGTGAGGTCCTGAGTGAAGAACTGCACCGCCTGGGTGTCGTTCACTAAACCTCAGGAGCCCAATTTATCTAAAATCATAAGGCCATAGTGGAAGGGTGGGCCACCAGCTTCCGCGGCTTCGCGTAGCCTAAGACAACACTAGCACCGCAGACGGAGTGTGGTTTAACTTCCGAGTTCGGAATGGGTTCGGGTGGGTCCCACACCCTATGGCCGGTAACCCGAAGCATATGCTCAGGCTGTTTAGCTTAAATCTTTCGGTCGCCGCCTAGGAGCCTGAACTCGACGACCCAGACCTCCGCTTCCCCGTCGAAGGCCCCATACATGGCCTCCCACTCTCCTCTGAACTCCTCTAGGTTGGTGAAGCCCTCCTTTGTGGCGTCCTCCTCGGTCATGGAGCCTAACCTCTGTGTGCGGAGCCTCAGCACCTCAATCTTCTCAGGCAGGTAGTCGAAGAAGCCGGTCCTGATGTGGTAGGATCCGCCTCTCCTGACCATGGGGCGGCTCGGCCTCCTCGTCGCCGTCTTGGAGCCGTCAAGTATCTTGGGGATGTAGCTCCTCTTGAATAGGATCGTCAACGCTGGATGAGCTCGACTGCCCCGCTGTTAAGGGTTGTGTGGTCCCGACAAGATTTATTAGGTGAAAGAGGGTATCGGATTTGCGGCGTGGGGGTCGTGGTCTAGCCTGGTATGACGTTGGGCTCCAGAAAACCATGAATCTCGTCTGCTGACCCTGATGGGGGATGAAGACTTTTTGGAGCGGAAACCCAAATGCCGGGGGTTCAAATCCTCCCGACCCCACCA
>Ga0172366_10000074_pt1 | contig 54625 bp, 54 predicted proteins | sample LakKivSesite69cm_FD_114533 | JGI IMG/M metagenome (GOLD analysis project Ga0172366, IMG submission 114533) | Sediment microbial communities from Lake Kivu, Rwanda - Sediment site 69cm | ecosystem: Environmental > Aquatic > Freshwater > Lake > Sediment | place: Rwanda: Western Province, Lake...
AGCAGGGACAGGTCGCGTGCTCCAAGGTCTTCAGGACGATAGCATCCGAGGGCAGGAAGTTCGGCCTCGGGCTCATGATCATCACGCAGAGGGCGGCCAAGGTGGACAAGAACGTCCTCAGCCAGTGCAACACGCAGATAATCCTCAAGGTCACCAACCCGAACGACCTGAAGGCGATATCCGCATCCATCGAGGGCCTGACCGAGGGCATGGAGGAAGAGATCCAGCGCCTGCCGATCGGGACGGCCATCATCACGGGCGGAGGAGTCTCGATGCCCCTGATGGTCGAGATAAGGCCCAGGGAGTCCAAGCACGGAGGGGAGAGCGTCGAGGTCATCCCGTCCAAGAGGATCTAGACATGCCTGCCAAGGGCAACGTCATCACCGAGGAGAAGGTCGAGAAGTACCTCGGCATCACCTCAGAAGCTCTCGCGAAGGTCAAGATCGCCGCTCCCGAGAAGTCGTTCAACCGGAAGCTCGCAGAGGATTTCCTGAAGATGGCAAAGGCGTACTTCGAGGACGCCAAGGACTACGAGGCGAAGGGCGACCTCGTGAACGCGTTCGCGTGCGTCAACTACGCGCACGGGTGGCTTGACGCGGGCGCGCGCATCGGGCTGTTCGATGTCGGAGGGGACAGCCGGCTGTTCACGCTCTTCGAATGATCCTTGGTCCCCTCGGGTCCACCTTGCAGACCCAGGTCTCCCCGAATTCGGACAACACCCTGACTAGGCCCTCCGTGTCCCCGATGGCGAAGATTGAGTTCCCGAGCATCGCCATGCTGGCCGCCCCCAGCTTCGAGGCGGCGCTGGCGGCCTCGAGCACCCGCTTGGTGGCGAGTCCGGAATCGACAGCGAACTGGTAGGACAGCTCCATGAGCCTGTTGACAGTCGGGTCCTTGAGGAGGCGGTCGACCGTGTTCGCACCGCTCTTGTTGACCCGGCTGCTCTTCACGGGGTCTGACAGCACGCTGCTCGTAAGGTACTCCTCGCCGACCACCGCGAGCACGACGCTCGGCGTCCCCTCGATGTTGACCACGCGGCCCTTCGGGGGCAGGCCGGGCTTCACGCGGATCGTGATGCCGCCCTTGCGTAGCGCGGGGACGTCCCCGAGGCCCGATTTGTTCTTGATCTCCGCGATGTGCGCGGCCTCGAACGCGGACTGCCGCCTGAGGTCCAGTCCCTTCTCGAGCGCGAAGGTCGCTGCGAGCGCCCCTGCCGCGCTCATGCCGAACCCCTGGCGGAGCGGCAGGTCGTGGACCGTGTCGACCTCGACCCTGAGCTTCTTGTCGCTCAGGAGGTACTCGACCGCGGTCCGCGTTACGGGCGCAGGGGTCTCCACGCCGTTGACCTTGGTGATTATCTCCTGCTTGTTCGATTCCTCGTACTTCACGGTCGATCTCGCGCCCAGCGAGAGGCACATGCCCGCGCCTCTCGACCCCATCGCCAGTATGTCCTCCGAGGGGCATATCTCGAAGAACCCCGTCACATGCCCCGGGCAGAACGCCTTCCCTTCCATCACATCATCCTCACTGCTTTATCGATGATCCTATCAGCGACTTCGACCTTGGTCCCGGAGACGTCTTCGACATCTCCGTCCTTCTCGACCAGGAGCACCCTCGTCGTCCCGTGCCTGACCTCCTCGACCTTGTTGGCGACCACGAGCGAGCACTTCGAGCGCCTGATGAGCGCCATCGCCTCCTTCACGAGGTCCTCGTCGTCCACCTTCGCCTGGGCCTTGAACCCGACGACGAGTTTGCCCCTCATGGAGTCTATCAGCTTCGGGTTGCGGGTCAGCTCGATCGTCATCTTGGCACTGTCCGAGGGCATCTTGCCCGCGATCTTCTTCGGCGAGTAGTCGGAGACCGCCGCCGGGAAGAAGACGATGTCGAACCTCCTGCCCCTGACGAGCTTCTCGAGGTCCTTGAACGATTCGAACCTGACCGTCTTGATGTGCTCCGGGATTGCGACCTCCGACCTGCCCATCCAGAGCTGCACGTCCGCACCCCTCTCATGGGCGGCCTTCGCCAGCTCGACCCCGGTCTCGCCGGTGCTCCTGTTCGTGACGACCCGGATGTCGTCGAGAGGCTCCTCCGTGGCGCCGGCAATGACGACGACCTTCCTCCCCGCGAGGTCCCTCCTCCCGATCGTCGCGATGACCGCCGCGACGATCGAGTCGATCGGGGGCATCTTCGCCTTCCCCTCCTCGACCTTCGGTTCCAGGAACACGACCCCGAGCTTCTTCAGATTGGCGATGTTCTGCGCGACGATCTTGTGCGCAAGCATCGAGTAGTGCATCGCGGGCACGATGATGACCGGCAACCCGCCTCCGAGCGCGGTGGTGGCGAAAGTGGTGACAGGCGTGTCGTCGATTCCTTGCGCGATCTTCGATATCGTGTTCGCAGTTGCAGGCGCGATGAGAAGCAGATCAGCCCTGTCGGGGACGTCTCCGCAGAGCGACACGTGCTGCACCCGGCCGTCGATCTCGGTCGTCACGTCCCTCCCGGTCGCGAACTGCAGCGACCACGGGTGGATGATCCTCTGCGCGTCCTTCGACATAACGGCATGGACCTCGGCTCCGTGCCTGATGAGCTCGTGGCAGAGCCTGACGCATTCGGTCGCCGCGATGCTGCCGGTGACGCCGAGGACTATCTTCCTTCCCCTGAGCTTGTCGCTTCTGGAGCCCCGGAGATGGTCCGCTGGGTGCATCGCCCCTTGTGAGAATCTGGGGTGTATTAAAGCTTCCTCCGGCGCACCAGCTCTATGACTTCGGCGGTCACCGAATCGAGGGATTTGTCAGCGTTAACCTTGACCATCGACTTGTCCACCCGGGCCAGCTTCAGGTAGTTCCTGTGGACCTCCTTCAGGAAGTCCAGCTTCTCGAATCTGGAGAACTTCTTCCGGCTGCCGATCCTCTCGAGTCCGAGCTCTGGCGGGATGACCAGGAGCACGGTCAGGTCCGGCCTTATCGATATCCTCAGGTTGGCCTCCAAGAGCCACTTGAATGCGTCTCCCTTGAAGATGTCTTCGAGGTAGGCGGCCTGGTACGCGACCGTCGAGTGATAGTACCTGTCCGAGACCACGAGCTTCCCCTTGGCGATCCACTCGCGCATCTGCTCGGTGTGCTTCGCCCGGTCGGCCATGAACAAGAGCGCGTCAGTGTACGGGCTTATCTTGCCCCGGTCGCCCCTCTTGACCGCCTTGCCGATCCACGAGTCCGTCGGCTCCCTCGTCAGGACCGCCCTCTTCCCGATGGCCTCGGCTAGGGCCTTCGCGACGGACGATTTCCCGCAACCGTCTATGCCCTCGAGAACGACAAGTCCTGACATACTCATCCATCGGATTTCGGACTCCGTACATAACCGTTGCTACTGGAGGCACTGGCCCTTCCGAATAGACTATAAGTAGGCTCATCGCGTTACGCTCTGTCCAAGGTGATTAGGCTGGTCGTGGCGTACGTGCTCATCACAACGGCGACGGGGCAGGAGTCGCAGGTGCTCGAGCACATGCGCAAGCTCCCCGGGTTCTCCGAGGTCCATCAGCTGTTCGGCCAGTTCGACATGATAGCCAAGGTCGAGACCAAGGACTACGACGTCCTGTGCGACACGGTCCTCGGGAAGATAAGGACGATCCCGGGCGTCACGAGCACCAGGACCTTGATAACCGCGCGGTTCAAGCGGGAATGACTGCTTCTCGAACCGATTCTTGGCTTCGCTCACTCCTTCCAAAGCCTCAAGACGGCTACGCCCGCACCAATGAGCGCCACACCGAACACGAGGACCACCGCCCCTACGTGTGACTCGTCACCTACCACATTCACATAGAGCAGGGCCCTTGACGCCGTCATGGCGCCGAATATGATTAGGATCGCAGCGATGATCTGTCTTGCCGTCATGGTTCCTCCGAACTCCAGAGCTGATGGACGCTCTACCGGGTATTTCTGCTCTGGGTGGGCATCCCGAAGGCCTCGATGGGGCAGTCTGGGCTAGGCGCTCTTCTTTGCGCGATGACCCGAGCTCACGCGCCTCCAAAGCCCAGCACGAGTACGTAAAGCAGGGCTGCGAGCCCCCATCCGAGCACTACGCCGAGGATGCCGAGTATCAGGCAGGTCATCCCGACGTGCTTGCTCTCCGGGTCGCCCCTGGTGTAGATGACGATGCCGACGATAATGCCCACCAGCCAGATCAGGAACGACAGAATGTAGAGCAGGGCTCTCATGCCCGTGCTGTACCTCTGTGCAGCCCGAGCGGCCGGCGGTCCGTGGAACCTGTAGTCGTGCCCGCAGAAGGGGCACACATTCGCATCCCACGGGATCTCCCTCCCGCAGGAAACGCAACGCCTAGTCCTGTCTCCTGTGACCGTCGGATACGAAGCCTGCGCCGTTCGGACCACCTCAGTGACGGGTGGAGGCCTCTCTCCGCGTATGAAGGTTCCGGAACTATGGTGAGGGCTTCGCAGCCTTCTTCTTGTACGCGCGCCAGCTGAATATCATGTCCCTCGCCGCCTTGGCCTCGTCGAGCCTCCTCCGGGCCGTGTTGACCGGGGCGCTGTGCAGCAGCTCCGGGTCCTCGTTGGCGATCTTCTTGCACGCAGCGACGAACTCGTCGAGGGTCTCCTTCGACTCCGTCTCCGTCGGCTCGATCATGATAGCCTCATCGACGATGAGGGGGAAGTAGATCGTGGGCGCATGGAACCCGTAGTCCAAGAGCCGCTTGGCGAAATCTATGGTCCTGACACCCTTGTTCTTCAGGGGCCTTCCGCTGAGGACGAACTCGTGCTTCCGGAGGTTGCCGTAGGGGAGCTCGAAATCGTCCTTCAGCATCTCCTTGAGGTAGTTCGAGTTCAGGACCGCGTTCTCCGATGCAGATTCCAGTCCATCCCCGCCATGCATGCGTATGTACGCGTACGCGCGCACGAGCACGGCGAAATTCCCGAAGAACGCCCGCACCTTTCCGATGCTCAAGGGCCTGTCATAATCCAGGGAGTAGATGCCGTTCTGGTGCACGATCCGGGGGATCGGGAGCATCCCTTCCAGCGGACGCTTCACGCCGACGGGTCCCGCTCCTGGCCCTCCGCCGCCGTGGGGCGTCGCGAAGGTCTTGTGCAGGTTGAAGTGGACTATGTCGAAGTCCATCTTGCCCGGGGAGGTCTTCCCCATGATCGCGTTCAGGTTCGCGCCGTCGTAGTACAGGAGAGCCCCTGCCTCGTGTACGATCTTCGCGATCTCGACGACGTCCTTCTCGAACAGTCCGAGCGTGTTCGGGTTGGTGAGCATGAACGCCGCAGTGTCCTTCGACACCGCTGCCTTGAGCGCCTCGACGTCCACGAGCCCGTCCTTCGAAGGCAGCTCGAGGACGTCGAACCCGACCATTGCTGCGCTCGCCGGATTGGTCCCGTGGGCCGCATCCGGCACCACGACCTCGGTCCTCTTCTCCCCGCGGGCCTCGTGATACGCCCTGACCAGATGCATCCCCGTGAACTCGCCCGCCGCTCCGGCTGCGGGCTGAAGCGTCACAGCATCGACGCCGCCGATCTCGCACAGCGCGATCTCCAGCTCGTGCATCAGCCTCAGGGCTCCCTGGATGTCGGACGTGTCCTGGAGGGGGTGCAGGTCGGATACGGTCGGCCACGAAACGATCTCGTCGCACACCTTCGGATTGTATTTCATGGTGCACGACCCGAGAGGATAAAGGCCGTTGTCGACCCCGAAGTTCATCTGCGACAGGTTGACGAAGTGCTTGACGACATCGCGTTCCGGAAGATCGGGTATGTCGAGCTCGGATCTGACGAGCTCCTTGGGGAGCGCTCCGCCGAGAGTCGCATCGAACGGCTCCGAGGACGTCGGCCTCTCGCATCGCTCGAACAGGAGGGGAACGTCGTAGACCGCCTGGTGATAGCTCATCTGATCGCCTCCAGGGCCTTGACGAGCCTGTCATGGTCCATCCTCGAGTGCATCTCAGTAGTCGCGTACAGGGCCGAGTTCCGCAGCTCAGGGAACGCGGAGTCGAGGACGAACCCGCCCTGGATCCCTTCCGCGAGAAGTGTCCGGTGGACCTTCTCCGAGAGGTGCTCCGAGGATACGACGAACTCGTTGAAGTGCGGCGCCTTGAACCAGGGCGCCTTGAACGCCTTGATTGAATTGATCCTGGTCGCAAGCGAGCGCATGTTCTCAACGTTCCTGGCCGCGACGGCCCTGAGGCCCGTCCTCCCTACGACCGACAGATACGCCGCCGCAGCAAGGGCCAGCAGGGACTCGTTCGTGCAGATGTTGGAGGTGGCCTTCGACCGGCGGATGTGCTGCTCCCTCGTCTGCAGGGTCATGCAGTACGCGGGCCTCCCCTCGAGGTCCGTGGTCATCCCGATGAGCCTCCCCGGCATCTTACGGACATGCTCGGTCTTGCACGCGAACAGGCCGATCATCGGGCCGCCGAGGTTCATCGGCGTGCCGAAGACCTGCGCGTCGCCGATCACGATGTCCGCCCCGTAATCCCCCGGGGGCCTCAGGAGCGCGAGGGCCATCGGGTTCACGCCCATGACCATAGGCTTCGCTCCCAGGGTCGTCCTGATCTCGGCGGCCTGGGTCTCGATAGGGCCGAAGAAGTTGGGGCTCTCGAAGTAGAACCCGCACACGTCTTCCTTGAGCTTCGCCTTCAGGTCGTTGAGGTCGACCAGCCCTGTGGTCTGGTCGTACCCGACCTCCTCGAGAGAGATGTCCGCCCCTTTGGCGTAGGTCTTCGCGACGAGCTTCTTCTCGGGGCTGATTGCTCGGCCGATGAGGAACTTCCTGCCTCCGCCGGCGATCCTGTGGCTCATCAGGACGGCCTCGCCGAGCGCGGTCGAGGCGTCGTACATGCTAGAGTTCACGACGTCCATCGCGGTGAGCTCCGACATGAACGACTGGTACTCGAACATGGACTGGAGCATCCCTTGGCTGATCTCCGGCTGGTACGGCGTGTACGAGGTGATGAACTCCCCGCGCGAGACGATGGTCTTCACCGCTGCCGGGATGAAGTGATGGTAGACCCCTGCGCCAAGGAATGTCGGGTGCGACGACGCGGGCTTGTTCGCCGACATCATCGCGCGCATCTCCCTCTGCAGCTCCAGTTCCGAGACGCCTTCCGGGAGGCGGAGGCCGTCGGTCCGGACGGGCTTCGGGATGTCATCGAAAAGCTGCTCGACGGATTTGAGCTTCAGGGCCTGAAGCATCTCCTGCGAACATTCGGAGATGGGCATGCGGGTTTCAAGTGATTGTGCGATTAAATCCTTTTTCCCTTTACCGATTTCGCTCTAGTCGGCAGGCCAGGCATCATGGCGCGCGCCCCCAGGCGCCCCATGAAAGTCGGCATGCTCTCGATATCCTTGACCTCCTTCTTTGAGAGGATGACCAGCTTCGCTCTGATCTCCAGGTTGGCCTCGACCTCGTTCGCGCGGCAGGCCTCCTTCAGCATCCTCGCCAGCATCCCGCCCTTCCTGTCCCAGTCGGTCAGTATAATCAGGCTCCTGGTCCTGCGGGAGAGGTCCTCGCAGAAGTTGAACACGGACTCCCCCCGGTTCAGGTGATGGACGTTCTTCGTGATCCCGAGGCGCTTCAGCGCCTCGACGTCCTTCTTCCCCTCGACGATAATGGGCGTGGATTGGCTCAGGTCCTCTAGCTCCGAGAGCACTTCCTCGAGCTTCTCCAGCCGCTCCTCGGGCGTCAGCAGCCTACCAGCCCCAGGAGCTTCTCCACTCTGTCCTTTGGGGCGTCTATGATGACGACCTTGTGTCGCGAAGTCCCACCCCGAAGTATCTTCACCGCGTCCATCGGAATGTCGATCTTCTCCGAGAGGAATCGAATGAGCTCCTCGTTGGCCTGCCCCTCTGTGGGAGGGGCGGCCACCTTGATCTGCAACGAGTTCCTCCACTCGTTGACCTTCCCGACCTCCGTCTTCGTGGCGCTTGGGACCACATCGACGTTGAGTATGCACTTGGTCCCCTGTCCTTCGACAACGCTCTTCGCCAAATCTTGCGCCTCCGACCTGTATCGGCCAGAGGACATATCTGTTATGGGGCCCGCTCTAGAACGGGAGTTCAGACGCTATCAGCTCTCCACCCCTCTGTTGGCCACTGTTGAAGCCCTCCATCGTCTGCCCTTCTCAGGATACCTGAATCCGAGAATAATCCGATGATGGTCCGATTCCGTGTCGTATCTGGAATCTCGTGACCCGCCAACCCAATCGAGAATGGCTCTGCTTCTAGAGTCCAACTGAGCGAGGCGTCAAGCTAAGGAACCAAAAGCGGTATTACTGATGGAATGCATCTCGTTCCGCGGTGGGGACATTCTGAAGCCTGCCTTGTCGGATGCCTCGACGCCAATCTGGGGGAACGCCACTGCATCGACTTACGATTCCGCGGGCAATCTCGTCAGGCTCACGTCGTCTTGCGGGACCGTCTCGAGACTATACGATGCGTTGGGTCAGTTGACATGCGTCTGGAACGAGAGCGCCGGAGGAAGTCAGGGGGCCACTTGGTACTACTATAATGGCCGCGGCTGGATGACCAGCCAGGTCGATCTCATCGACGGGGTCTACTATTCCACAATCTACGGTTACGACTACTTGGGCAGGCAGGCCTTCGTCTGGTACCCGTCATTGCTCCGCGTCAACTACGGATACGACGAGTACGACAGGGTCGACTCGATCACGAGGAATCCGTCGACTCCTCTTCTCAGGCTGACGTACAATACGGACGATAGCATCGAGTCGGAGACCACGGGCGACGGGACGAAGGTCACCACATTCGGATACGATAATCGGGACCGCGTCAGCAGCATGGTCATGAGGTTGAGCGGGACAATCAAGCTGGTCCTCCTGTACGAGTACGACGATGTCGGGAACGTCAGGCAGCTAACGGTGAACACCACCGGCAATCCCCAGGATTCGCGTACCGAGGTCTACGCGTACGACTGGCTGGACAGGATCAGGAGCGCGAGCGGCGGATCGCTGCCTGCGGGATTGACGTACGACTACGACGCCGTCGGGAACGCGCTCGTCTCGGCTGGAAAGGACTGCACATACGGCGGATACAACCAGCTAGAGAGCGACGGCGTGTGGGCCTACTCCTACGACGACAACGGGAACCTCGCCTGGAAGACGAAGCCGGGCGAGGCCTGGAGCTACGACTTCGACTCCCACGACCAGCTGGTGAGCGTCGAGAAGGACGGGACGGTCCAGGGGACCTACTGGTACGGCCCGAACGGGATGATGACGAAGAGCGTCCAGGGCGCCACGACCACGCGGTATGTCTACCGGGGGCACGACCTCCTGACGGAGAAGACGGGCCTCGTGTCCACCAACTACGTCTACGCCAACGGGCGTGCGTTCGCGAAGCTCGTAGGCTCGACCGCCTACTACTACATCCGGGACCCGCTCGGGAGCACGAGGCAGGTCTGGCAGGGCTCCAGCATGGTCTTCTCGGTCGCGACCTACAAGCCCTACGGGACGCCAGTCACCCCGAGCGGCACCGAGAAGTTCCAATATGCTGGCGAGATGATCGTCTCCGCCGCGGGCACCTCGCCCGGGTTGTACTACATAGGCGCGAGGTGGATGGACCCGGAGCTGGGGAGGTGGCTCTCGCTCGATCCCGAGCTCGGGAAGCTGAGCATTCCGCAGACCATGGACAGCGCCTCTGCCCGCAGAGATGACGCGCTGATTGGGGGCATCTTCGTCATCGAGAAGAGTGCCTGAGTCAAGAGCTGGCCCCAGCGAACCAGTTGTATGTCAAAGCAGTTACTCGCATGCTTCACGCAACACTCTAATAGATACGTCGCGCATGCGTGACGCGATGCCGCCTGAGCGGGTCGAGATGAGCTACGAGGAGATAATGGGTCTTTTCAGACAGGAGAACAAATCCTCGCAGCTGACCAAGGTCGACCCCGCGCTCTACGAGAAGATCGGGGGCTACATCAAGACCCTCCGGAAGGAGAGCGAGAGGGAGCTCGCGATGAACCCGATGTCCCAGGCGAGTATGATGCTCAACGACCAGCTGAAGAAGGCTATCGACAAAGCGAAGCGCGTGTATGAGCTTCGGCAGAGGAAGATCGCGCTGCTTGCGCTGAGGAAGGTCGCGGGGGACAACCCCGATACTGGCAACCTAACGCCGGACGAGCTCGTCCTCTTTTCGAGCCTCACCTCTGTTCTCGGCGCGCACAAGGACTCGAACGCGGATTTCGAGGACCTGGGGCCGAGGTTCTCAGAGCCGAGCGATGTGGTCCAGCTGCCCGAGGCGCCCCCGAAGGAGGCGTGCGACGCGAAGAGCCGAGAGGCCACGGAAGCGGTCACTCCTGAAGACCTTGTCCTCGTCAGAGTGCTCGAAGACGTCCCCACCTTCGCAGGCGTTGACAGGGACTACAAGCTGCGCAGGGAAGACATTGTCTCGATCCCGAAGAACATCGCAGATACGCTTCTCACTCACGGGAAGGTCAAGCTCATCGGTTCAGCGTAGCCGGAACGGACCGTCGGGCTTGCCGTGCTCCACCGGATGGACGGCGGCCCTGATCTTGGAGCGGAGCAGATGTTCCTGGACGGCTTCCCTGGCCTTGTCAGGTGTGTTGTTCTCCTTGCTCAGGTGGACGAGGATGACCTTCTCCGTGTTCGGCGTGGAGGACTTCGCGGACAGCTTCCCCGCGTCGTCGTTCGACAAGTGGCCGTGGTCCCCTCTGATCGTCCGCTTCAGAAACTCCGGATAGTCCCCTGTCAGCAGCATCCTCTCGTCGTAGTTCGCCTCCACGAACATCAGGTCCGAGCCCTTGAGCTGCTCCACAACATTCGGCGTCACGCAGCCGAGGTCCGAGGCGATGCCGATCTTCTTGGAATCCGTGGATATTGAGAACGCGACCGGTTCCGCCGCAAGATGCCGTACTTTGAACGGGCTGACCCAGAGCGGGCCCACATCGAAGGGCAGGCCCGCTGCGATGGTGATGGTCTCCACACCCTCGAGCGGAGTGAGCGCGATCGTACCTCTCGTGGCGTAGACGGGAACCTGGTGTTCTCCACAGAACCTCTTCACACCCCGCATATGGTCCGCGTGTTCGTGCGTGAGCAGGACGGCATCGACCTGCGACGGCTCCACGCCGAAGGACGACATCCTCCTGTCGAGCTCGCGACAGGAGATGCCCGCATCAATCAGGATGGCGCGGTCCTCGGCCGAGATCAGGAGCGAGTTGCCGACGCTGCCACTGCTCAAGACCGCCACAGAAATGTCATCCATCCAGCAGTCATGATGCTGCTGCATCGGGATAAACTCTGCGATTTCCTTTTCGGAAATCAACGGCGAGATTTGTGCACCACTGGTCGGCTCTTAAGTCATTCGGCGTTTGTTTATCTAGGAGTGGCGGAATATTCCGTCGAGTCGAGGTGGACGCGCGTTTCGGCAGCCGCCTCGATGATGGGGAACAGCCGCTTGAGTGTTCAATACCGCAGGAGGGAAGCTAGATGGTGTCAAACAAGCAGATGCTCAAAGTCCTCGACAGAAGTGATATCGACGCCATCCATGGAGCGTCCCTCCAGGTCCTGGAGCGCACCGGCGTCCTCGTGAATTCCGAAGAGCATCTGAGTCTTCTGGCGAGCAAGGGTCTGCCCGTGGACAGGCAGACGCGCATCGTGAGGATGCCCGAAGCCGCGGTCATGGAAGCGGTCAGAAGCGCCAAGCACAACTTCAAGTGGTACGCCCGCAGCGAGAAGAACTCGATCAAGGTCGTCGACGGGAAGACGAAGCTCGGACCGGGCGCGGAATGCTCCTACTGCATCGATCCCGATACGGACCAGGCGCGCCTGCCGACACTCGAGGACGGCCTGATGTTCTGCCGGTTACTGGACGCTCTTCCGAACGTTCAGATCGCGTATGTCCCGACGACGGTTTCCGAAGTCCCAGCGGGCATCTCAGGTAGGATGATCCAGATGGCCGGAGGCCTGATCAATTCGAGCAAGTGCACCTTCGGCGGGAGCTTCAACAAAGAGGACGTCGAGATGTCGATCAGGCTCGGGGAGGCCATCTTGGGCGACAGGGAGGCGCTGAAGAAGAAGCCTCTCTTCTGCGGCTATGTCGACCCGATAAGCCCGCTCGCGCACGAGCACACGATGCTCGAGGCGCTCACAGGGTACGCGGCCATGGAGATGCCCGTATTCATAACCGTCATGGCTCTCGCGGGCGGGACGGCTCCGGCGTCTCTCGCTGGGCTCCTCGTCCAGATGAACGCTGAAGTCCTGAGCTCCATCGTGATCATGAACACCGTGACGAAGTCGCCCAAGGCGGTCTACGGCTCAGTCTCGTGCCCACTTGACATGAGGACCGGGATATCAGTCACTGGCTCACCCGAGTTCTCTCTCATCGGCGTCGGCGCGATCCAGATGGCCAAGTACTACCGGCTCCCGAGCAACATGGGCATCCAGAGCGACTCGAAGACGGTCGACGCGCAGACCGCCTACGAGAAGGCCTTCGCGGCCCTTGCAGCGGTGTCCGCAGGCGCCGACTTCTGCGACCTATTCATCGGCTCCACCGAGGCGTTCAACAGCTGGTCCCCGGTCCAGGCGCTCATCGACGACGAGATCGCCACCAACGCCCTCAGGTTCGCCCAGGGGATCGAGGTCAACGACGAGACGCTGTCGGTCGAGGTCATCAACCGGGTCGGCCCGATGGGCAGCTATCTCAAGCAGATGAACACGATGCAGCGCTTCCGCAAGGAGCACTCGCGCGGCGTGACCACGGACAGGAACACGAGGACAGCGTGGGTGGCCGCCGGCTCGAAGGACGCCAAGAAGAGGGCCAAGGATCGCATGGTGGAGCTTCTGAACTCGCACACGCCGGAGCCGCTGGAGACCGAGGTCAGGAAGAACATAGACAGTCTCATCAGGGAATACACGAAGACTTACGGGGCTGATTCCCTCGAGAAACATAGTCAGAAGTGACTTCTGATTATCCGGCGTGTTCGCCGGGCAAACCCCTGGGGGACTCCCCCTTCGAGAGATAGGAAGAACGACAGAACAGAGGAAGGAGTGTTTGAGCATGGCAGAGTTCGAGCAGAGGTTCAGGATCAGGCCGCCGATCGACTTCCTGTCGAGCAACGACAGGAAGCAGATCCACGAGGCAGCGCTTGACGTGTTGGAGAATGTTGGGGTGAGGGTGCACAGCACGAACGCGCGTGCGGCACTGAAGGGGGCCGGCGCGCTCACGACAGAGGGTAGCGTGGACGTCAAGTTCCCGAGGCACGTGGTGAAGTCGCTGTTGGCGAAGGCGCCGAAGACGTTCACGCTCGGGGGCAGGACGAAGGAGTTCGACCTCCCGATGGACGGCACGCACAGCTACTACACGACTGACGGATGCGGCATCGCCGTGTGGGACTCGAAGAAGCAGGCGCGCAGGAAGCCAGTGCTCGAGGACATCAGGAGGACCGCGGTCATCGCAGATTACCTTCCGTACCTGAGCATCTACGAGCCCATGGTCGTCGCGAACGACATGCCCGAGAGGTCGCACGTCATCCACGGCATGAAGGTGGCCATGGAGAATACCCAGAAGCACCTGCTAAGCGAGTCGACGACGAACTCGGACGAGGTCCGGGCGCAGGTCAAGATGGGCGCGGAGGTCTTGGGAGGGATCGAGGAGCTCAGGAAGAGGCACTACATCTCCGCGATGCTCTGCACCATGTCGCCCTTGATGCTCGACGGGATCGCGACGGACGCTGCAATGGTGTGGGCGGAGAACAACTGCCCGCTGCACATAACGTCGATGCCCCAGGCCGGCGTCAGCGGGCCGGTCACTCTCGCAGGCAGCGTCACCATGCTTCACGCGGAGACGCTCGCCGTGATATCTATCATGGAGGCTCACGCGCCAGGATCGCCGATGATCTACGGCTCCGTCCCGACGAGCATGGATCCGAAGACGGGGTCGTACATGGGCGGGTCGCCGGAAAGCACCCTGCTGGGCGCCGGTGCGGTCGAGATGGCCAGGTACATCGGCATCCCGAACTCAACAGGCGGGCTGGGCTCTGGGGCCAAGTCTCCAGGGATACAGGCGTCTCTCGAGAATGCCGTCTCCGCGATGACGTGCGCGATGGTCGGAGGCGAGGTCGTCAACGGACTCGGCGTCCCGGACGGGTCGACGCTTCTGTCGTACGAGCAGTTCCTGATAGACCACGAGATCGCGGGCATGGTCCTGAAGGTCTTCAAGGGGATACCGGTGACCAAGGACACGCTCGCCACGGACCTCGTGAAGAAGGTCGGCATCGGCGGGTCGTACCTCGCGCAGATGCACACGATCAAGAACATGCGCGACATCTTCATGCCCGCGCTCTGGGACAGCGACCCGTATGACATGTGGGTCAAGAAGGGCGCGAAGGACCCGGTCGCAAAGGCCTTGGAGAAGGTCGACGAGATCCTGAAGACACACAAGCCGGTCCCACTGGACAGGGGCGTCTCGCAGAACCTCGACAAGATCGTCAAGGACTTCAAGTGAGGAATGGAAGCCCTGCAGCAAACCCATTTCAAATCATTTCATTGCGTTTTATATAATTAATTCGATGGATTCGTGGGCATCGAGCCAGCAATCGACGACTCACGCTTCCATCGCGATAGTTTTATAAACGGTCATCATATACTGCGACCTCGACCCCGTGGGGGTGTAGCTCAGCTAGGTAGAGCAATCGGCTCTTAACCGATTGGCCAAGGGTTCGAATCCCTTCACCCCCGCTGCCGCCATCAACCTCGCGAAGGTTAATGTTCTCGGAGGGTGTCACACGGAAGGATGGCATCCAAGAACCTCTTCGTCGTCGGCACTGCCGGGTGCGGGAAGAGCACATTGACCAACGCCTTCCAGACTTGGCTCAACAACCAGGGGTACGATGCGATCACGGTCAACCTGGACCCTGGTGCTGACACCCTTCCCTATGATCCCGATGTCGACGTCAGGGATTGGATCAAGCTCAACGACATCATGAAGGAGTACGGACTCGGGCCCAACGGAGCCCAGGTGGCGGCCGCGGACCTGCTCGCGCTCAACCTCAAGAAGATCTCCGAGGTAATGTCCAAGTTCGTCACGGACTACACCATCATCGACACTCCGGGACAGCTGGAGCTCTTCACATTCCGGCAGAGCAGCAAGGTGGTCGTCGAGCAGCTCGGCGGGGAGACTGCGATGCTCGCGTTCCTGTTCGACCCGTCCCTTGCCAAGACCCCCAGCGGGTATGTCTCGTCACTGATGCTCGCTGCGACGGTCCACTTCAGGCTGCCAATCCCCATGCTTCCTCTTCTCGCAAAGTCGGACATGCTCTCAGAAGCGGACCTGGAGAAGATATCGCTCTGGAGCAAGGACTACTACGCCCTCTTCAGCGCGCTCATTGACGAGTCGATCAACGCGCAGACGCAGATGAGCATGGAGTTCCTGCAGGCCATCGAGGCCGTCGGCGCGGGAAGGCCCGTGATGCCCGTGAGCTCGGACACCGGCCTCGGGCTCGAGGACATCTACGCGACCGCCCAGCAGCTTTTCGAGGGCGGAGAGGATATCGAGCGCTGACTCACATCCCGCGCGCGAACCTCGTCGCCCGCGCGACCTCCCTGCCCTCAGGGGATAGGCCGAGAAGCACCTTGCCATCCTCCGGCCGGGCAAGGATCAGCCGCATCTTCTTGAGCTCCCTGATGGACCTCTCGGTAGACGATCGGTTGTCCCGCCCCATCCCCTCGATGACCTCCGTGAAGGGGACGTCGGCCCCGAAGAGCAGGTCCATCACGCTAACCTGCTGCTCTGTGAACCTGTCTTTGGCCGTCGCTCCCTTGAGCACCGGCAACTTGACCACGACCCTGTCGCAATGGTAGGCCTCGACGCCGAGCCTGAAGGCCGCGAAGAGCGCGGCGTCTCCCATTATCTTGCTTCCGCCGCTGATGTTCAGGAGGACCTCGTTGCGCTCGCCTCTGTCTGTCCTAGCGGCGGCGAGCACCTCGGAGATCGAGTCGACCATATCCATGAACGAGCCGGGGAGTATCTCCCGAAACTCCAGCTCGCGGCCCGAGAGCTCCTCGAGCTTCCGCAGTCTGGACATCGATGGGCCGTCGTCCTCTGGCCCGACCAGCACCAACTCGTCGTAAGGCAGCCTGCGCATCGCGAGGAGGACCTTGTCGTCGTCCCCGTCCGAGAAGGTCGAGACCAGGATTCTCACTCGTCATCACCGAGCAGCAGCTCCGCGGACTCCTCGACCCTGACGACCCTCTTCCGTGAATCCTGGGGGTGCCTGTCGAGGCGGACCGCGCCCTTGGCCACCAGGTTCTTGATGTGGTGGTTCACCGTGGCCTTGTGCTTCTTGACGAGCTTCGCGAGGTCGACCTCCGTGAGGTCCTTTCCGCGGCTCGATCTCAGGGCCTTCAGGATCTGCCTCTCCTCGCCCGACAGCACCTTGCTGTACTCGATCCTGAGAAGCGGCAGCGGGATCTCCTCGTAGGTGATGTCGTGTATGTACACGGTCGGGATCCCCTCGAGTATGCACGACAGGAGCGCCGCAGAAGAGGTCGGCCTCGTGCCGCCTGCTATGTTGAAGACCCCGACGGTCTTCCCCTCCCTCTTGTGCCTCCTGATGTCCGCCCTGATCCGGAGCGCGATCTTCCTGAAGTCGAACGGGTCGGGGAGGTCCACCGCGTCGACCGCGATCCCCATCTGAACGCAATAGTCCACGACCTCCTTCTTGGCCTCGGCGACCTTCTTCACCGCTTCCGGGTCGCCCTTGTCCGCCCCGCAGTAGAAGACGAGCTTGTCCACGTCTCCGGTCGACTTGAGGGTGGGGATAAGCGACTTCGGCCTGTATCCCAGAGTTCCGAACACGACTGTCATCGGTCTCGCCAGGATACCATATCTCGCATGGTGGATTTAGATTTCACGATACGGTCTTAATCCGAATGATACTATCATGTTCTCCCGCGAAGAGGTATGACCATTGATGATACGGTTTGAGCGCGTCGTCTAGTCACAATGCGCGGTTCGAGATACGATGGGAGCCGCAACGAAGCCGATCAAGAAGTTCAAGCATGTGTTTCTGGACGCCGAGGGGACGATCTATGTCCCACGGAAGGGCCACACGCAGTACGAGTTCTGGGCAGGCGACGCAACGCCCGAAAAGGCCCTCGAGATCTTCGAGCTCGACGCAGGGGCCGCGGAGGCCATCCGGGAACTGAGGAAGCACGCGGAGACACTGTGCGTGGTCTCGCTCAATCCAGCCCCTGTCCTCGAGGCACTCCTGCAACAGTTCGGCATCCGCGACGCCTTCGATGAGGTCATGCTGAACGGGAACAAGGGCCACCTAATCAGGGATTTCCTGAGAAAGCACAACTTCCGGACGGACCAGGCGATCATGGTCGGGGACATGCCTAAGATCGACCTCTGGCCCGTGAGGAAGGCCGGCATCGAGTGCGTCCTCGTCGACAGGTACTACAATCAGGGAGTCTCCGCTGAGCGCATCAGGGGGATCTCGGAGCTTCCGTCCTGGCTGCGCATCGCGGACCTCGCAGAGGAGATCTCACCGCCGCCCAGGGTCAAGCCGCTCGACGAGTTCGTGACCGCATACGAGCTCTCGGGGCGTGACAACAAGACCAAGAACCAGGTCGGCGTTCCTGGGTGACGAGCGTTGGGGAGCGTGACAGAGTGCCTGCATTGACCTTCTACGGAGGCGCTGGCCAGATCGGCGGCAACAAGATACTCCTCGAGGACCGGGACACGAAGGTCTTCTTCGACTTCGGCGAGCCGTTCCATCTGAAGGACAAGTTCTTCGTCGACTACCTCGCGCCGCGCGACCGCTGTGGCCTCAAGGACATGTTCTTCTTCGACCTCATGCCCAGGGTCAGCGGCCTCTACGACGAGGACTGGCTCGATTGCACCGATATGAAGTACGAGCCGCCGGTTTTCGACGCGATATTCGTCTCCCACATGCACTTCGACCACGCGATGCATCTCAGGTACGCCGACCGCAAGATACCGGTGCATCTCGGTGCGGCCGCGGACAAGATCCGGGAGTCGTGGTGCGCGACCGGCTCGTCTAAGATAGAGTTCGGGGACCACGACTTCAAAGGTTTCAGGACGGGGAGCACGGTCAAGGTAGGGTCTCTGGAGGTACAGCCGATACACGTCGACCATTCCGTGCCGGGAGCGTACGGGTTCATCATCCACACCTCCGAGGGCCCCGTCGTATACACGGGCGACCTCAGGCTCCACGGGCCCCGGAGCGACATGACCAAGGAGTTCGTAAGGGAGGCGGCTGCGGCTAAGCCCATAGCGCTCATCACTGAAGGGACTAGGGTTTCCGACGACGACCCTCGCGAGAACCTGTCGGAGAAGGACGTCGGCGAGAGGGCCAAGGGCCTGCTCACCAAGAACAAGAGGCTCGCGATCGTGTCGTTCTACCCCAAGGACGTCGACCGGATGAGGACCTTCCGGGACGTCGCCAAGGCCACTGGCAGGAAGTTCGTCGTGTCCACGAAGGTCGCCCATCTTCTCCGGACGCTGGGCGGCGACCCGCGGATATCTGTCCCTGAACCGATGACGGACCCGAACATGCTCGTGTACGCCAGGAAGATGGTCCGGCCCGCCGCCTACGACAGGGAGTACTGCGACCTCCTGGGCCGCAGCGACCACATCGTCGACTCCGAGTACGTCCGGAAGAACCAGCGGGAGATGATCTTCCACACGGACTTCGGGCAGCTGACCGAACTCGTGGACATCGCCCCCGAGCCCGGGAGCACCTTCATCCGGTCCAAGAGCGAGCCGTTCGAGGAGGACGACGCCCAGGACGAGGTTCTGATGAACTGGGTCGAGTTCCTCAAGCTGGACTTCCATCAGGCCCACGCTTCTGGCCACGCGAGCATGCAGGAGATCTTCGAGATGGTCAGGGCGATCAACCCGAAGACCGTAATCCCTGTCCACACTGAGCACCCGGAGCTGTTCTCCAGGTGCTCGCAGAAGGTGCGCATCCCCGAGCCCAGGAGGAAGCTCACTGTCGGCTGAGCATCCAGTGTTCTGTTCTAACTCTAAGTAGTCCCCAATGGATTATGAGGAGCTATTGCGTCACGCTCGCCAATCGGACAGGTCTTCTGATGTATGCAGTTGTCAAGCGCAAGAGGGAGCCGGGCGCTGAGATCGAACAGGTCGCCAAGCCCGTCATCGGCAAAGGCGAGGTACTGGTGCAGACCAAGTGGACGTCGGTCTGCGGGACTGATGTGCACATCTGGGACTGGAACCACTGGGCCCAGACGCGCCTGAAGAAGCTGCCCATCATCTTCGGCCACGAGATGTGCGGCGAGGTGGTCGAGGTCGGCAAGGGCGTGAAATCGGTCAAGGTCGGCGACATGGTGTCGGCAGAGACCCACATCCCTGACTGGACCTGCTACCAATGCCGGACCGGGAAGATGCACATCTGCAAGAATGTGAAGATACTGGGCGTGGACACCGACGGCGTCTTCGCGGAGTTCGTGAAGATACCAGAGCTGAACGCTAGAAAGCTCCCGCGCGGACTCGACCCTCAGCTGGGATCGTTGCTCGAGCCGCTAGGGAACGCCACTTTCACGGTCCTTCCCAACGACTGCTTCCACGACATCCGTGGGAAGAACGTCGTGGTTGCGGGGTGCGGCCCCATCGGCCTGATGGCCATCGCAGTGCTGCGCTCAGTGGGCGCGAAGCAGGTCATCGCGACCGAGCTCAGGAGCGAGCAGGTCAGGTTCGATCTCGCGAAGAAGATGGGCGCGCATCACATCATCGACGCGGGCGCGGGCACCGAGGAGGTCGTCAAGACGGTCAAGGAGCTCACCGACGGCAACGGCGCCGATGTCTGCCTCGAGATGTCGGGAGCGCCGCCCGCGCTCAAGCAGGCCTTCCAGATGCTCACGCCCGGCGGGAGGGTGTCGATTCTGGGGCTCTACAACGACACCGTCACCCTGGACGTCAACAACTACATCACCTTCAAGTCCGCGACGGTTTTCGGCATAACCGGCCGGAAGATGTTCGAGACATGGGACACGATGTTCAAGCTGATGAGGGACCCGATGTTCCGCAGGAAGCTCAGGACCGTCGTGACGCACACCTTACCGATGCGGGACATCGAGAAAGGGATGGAGCTCATTCGCTCCAAGGAGGCCGCGAAGGTCTCCCTAGTACCTGAATGGTGATCGCATGGCGATGAGAGACCCGGTAGGATTCCTGCGACAGGAGTACGAACAGCTGGTCAGCAACGAGCTCGACTGGAAGCTCCGGGTCCTCCAGGGGCCGAGCACTGCGAGGTGTGTCGTCGATGGCAAGCAGGTGCTCATGCTGTGCTCGAACAACTACCTGGGGCTCAGCAACCATCCGAAGCTGAAGAGGGCCGCGATCCAGGCAATCAGATCTCACGGCGCGGGGTCGGGGTCCGTGCGCCCGATCGCGGGCAACATGGACCTGCACGTCGAGCTCGAGAGGCGGCTCGCCAAGTTCAAGGAGGCAGAGGCGTCGCTCGTCTATCAGACGGGGTTCGCGGCCAACTCGGGCCTGATTCCACAGCTCGCGGACCAGGGCGACCTGATTGTGAGCGACGAGCTGAACCACGGCAGCATAATCGACGGCGTCAGGCTCTCGCGGGCCGACCGCGCGGTCTACAAGCACTGCGACGCGGATGATTTGAGGTCGGTCCTGGACAAGGCCGAGACGCACTCGCCCGCGTACAGACGCATCCTGATCATCACCGACGGGGTGTTCAGCATGGACGGGGACATCGCTCCAGTTGACCACATCTCCAAACTGGCCAAGGAGCACGGAGCGATGCTCTATGTCGACGACGCCCACGGCGAGGGGGTTCTCGGCGAGGGCGGGAGAGGGATCGTGTCCCACTTCAAGCTCGGACGCGAGGACGTACAGGTCGAGATGGGCACCTTCTCGAAGGCGTTCGGGGTGGTCGGAGGACACGTCTCGGGCAGCAGGGACCTCGCGGACTTCGCATTCAACAAGTCCCGGACATGGCTGCTGAGCGGGTCGCATCCTCCCGCGGTAGCCGCGGCCTGCATTGCGGCGATTGACGTCCTGGAAACAGAGCCGAGGCACGTGCGTCGGCTCTGGTCGAACACGAAGTACTTCAAGAAGGAGATCCAGAAGCTGGGGTTCGACACCGGCAAGAGCCAGACGCCGATCATCCCGGTCATGATGGGCGAGAGCCCGGCGGCCAAGCGCTTCAGCCAGAGGCTGTTCGAGATGGGGATATTCGCGTTGCCTATCGTGTTCCCGATGGTGGCGAAGGACAAGGCGAGGATCAGGACGATAATGAACGCCACCCTGAAGCGGAAGGACCTCGACGAGGCGCTGTCGGCTTTCGAGAAGATCGGTAAGGAACTGAACCTGGTCTAGTCTTCCTGCTCTTCCTTCTCGACAGACTCTTCCTGGCGCTCGGTCACGGTCAGCTTGAACTCCTCCATGGGAGTCATGACCTCGAACACGACCGTGTCGACGATCCCCTTCTCCTTGAGCGACTGCTCGGGAGGGAGCAGGTGGTGCTTCTCGAAGAACTTCAGCAGTTGGTCCTTCCCGTCGTCGCTCGTGGCCTTCTTGATGATCGATGGCTTCTTCCAGAACTGGGTCCCGAGCTCCGCCACGGTCCTCTTCCCGTCGATCCACAGCACGACCTGGGAATGCTCCTTCGAGAAGAACTTCTGACGCTCGCTCTGCGGCACCTCGATGCCCCTCGACCTGCTCGGGCCCTGCCAGATGGTGCACTCGAAGGAGTCGCCCTGCGAAGAGGTCGGTGCAGCGCCTGGCGCCCTGGGGGGATATGTCAGGACGTGGCAGTTGGGACAGAACATCTGATCGGTCTCACGCTTGCACCTTGGACAGACTCTCACGCCGGCCCCCCTGACCGGTAAGACCCCTGCCCTCTCAAGAACGTTGCTAGGCAGGATGCGCAATCGGCGACGATTATTAGTCAACCGGGCAGTCTTTCCATCGCATGGGCCAATCGACCGAGGTCCCTGCATCAGTCCCTAGGCGGGTCGTTTTCAAGTTCGACGGCCGGCCCATCGAGGCGTTCGAGGGGGACACCATCGCGGGAGCCCTCGTGCGCGCGGGAGTGCACACGTTCTCGAGAAGCATGAAGTTCCACCGCCCGCGCGGGTTGTACTGCGGCTCGGGGACGTGCATCTCCTGCGTCATGCGGGTCAACGGCCTTCCGTGGGTCAGGACCTGCATCACGCCCGTGGCCGACGGGACGGTCGTAGAGTCCCGAGGAGGCGTCCCGTCCGTGCGGCATGATGCCCTCTCCGTTCTGGACCTGGTCTTCAGGACGGAGTTCGAGTACCGCTCAAGATTCATCCGTCCGCGGTTCATGACGCCTCTTTATCAGAGGATCGTGAGGTCTGTCGCGGCCTCGTTCTCCCTTCCGGACGGGACGACCAGATATCCGCGGATCACCGAGAGGAACTGCAGAGTTCTCGTCATCGGCCAAGGCGTCTCAGGCTCGGTGGCTAGTGCCGCGCTGAGAGGGGCTGATGTGCGAGGCGTGGTGTCCATCGACAGGATGGCGTGCTCGGCGGAGAGGATTCCGTCTACAGCTTTCGGCATCTATGAGGGTCGCGAGGTGGGCGTGCTCGTAGGCGATGAGGTGCAGATTGTGCGTCCGGAGAGCATCCTCCTGGCAACGGGGAGGATGGAGACCGGCCTTCCCCTGCAGAATGGCGACCTCCCCGGCGTCCTGCTCCCTGCTGCCCTGGCCCAGCTGGCCGGCGGCAAGATCGCTCCCGGAAGACGCGCGGCGGTCGTCGGCAGGAACGACAGACACGGCGCTGTTCTGAGGCACCTCGAATCCCTGGGCATGACATTGGTGGCCGACATTCCAGATGCAGCATCGGTGGTCCGGATCCGCGGGCGCGGCAGTGTCAGCGGCATCGAGACGGTCGACCACCGAGTGCTTGCATGCGATGCCGTCGTGGTCGAGGGGCCGCTCGTTCCCGATATTGGATTGGCGCAGCAGGCAGGATGCGAGCTGGCTTCCTCTGACGGCGTCCTCGTCGTCAAGGCGGGTGCCGACGGGCGGACATCGGAGCCCAAGGTGTTCGCGTGCGGGACTGTGGCCGGAGGCATGAGGGACCAGGCGGAGCGGATATCGAGTGCGCAGAGGGCGGCGGACGCCATCGCCCACGAGATTGGGGTCGGTTGAGATGGTCGTCGCCAAGAGCTTCGTATGCCTGTGCGAGGACGTGACCATAGACGAGCTCCGGAGGGTCATCCGGATGGGATACACAGACATAGAGGAGATCAAACGCATCACGGGGATTGGGACGGGCCCGTGCCAAGGGAAGCAGTGTCTGCACCTGCTGAGGAAGGTGCTCGTGTCCGAGGCCGGATTGCCGGCAGAGCATGTGCCAATCACGACTCTGAGAACGCCTCTCGTGCCAGTACGGTTCGGACAGTGGATCTCCGACAAGCTGGAGGAGGACGAGCGATGAGGTCCTCCGCCAACATAGTGATCATCGGCTCCGGGGTCATCGGGCTCTCGGCGGCCTACGCGCTTGTGAAGAAGGGGATGAACGACATCGTGATCCTCGAGAAGGGGTATCTGGCCTCGGGCGCTTCGAGCCGGAACGGGGGAGGCATAAGGGCGCAGTTCGCGACGGAGGAGAACATAATGCTCGCCAAGGCGAGCATCGCGCGGTTCAGGAGGCTCGGGTCTGAGCTCGGCGCGAACTTCTGGTTCCGCCAGAGCGGGTACCTGTTCACTGCGGAGTCGCGGGAGCAGCTGGAGGTGCTGAGGAAGGCCGCGGAGTTCCAGAATAGGTTCGACCTCGGCACGCGGATGATCGATTGCGACCGGATCCAGAGGCTCGTCCCGGAGATGGAATGCGACACCGTCATCGGGGGGTCGTACAGGCGGGGCGATGGGATACTGTTCCCGTTCCCCTTGCTCTTCGGGTACGCCGAGTTCCTCAGGGACCATGGCGTGACTATCGAGACGCACTGCGAGGTCACAGGCGTGAAGCGCGGCCACCACAATGCGGAGGTGCAGACCACGAGGGGACCGATAACCGCCAATCTCATCATGAACGCGGCGGGTGGATGGTCCGCAAGGGTAGGAGAGATGTTCGGCGCGAAGATACCGACGATCCCAGTGCGCCATCAGATCATGGTGTCCGAGCCTCTCAAGCCCTTCCTCGACCCGATGGTCGTCACATTGACGGACGGGTTCTACGTGAGTCAAGGACCGAGGGGCGAGCTCGTCGGAGGGATCACCGAAGACAGCCATGGTGGCAACGACCCCTCGGTGTCCTCCGTGGGATTCTGCAGGAAGTTCTCGAAGAGGCTCGTGTCCCTGTTTCCCAGGTTGTCGGGAGCCGCGATGATGCGTCAATGGGCCGGCTTCTACGACGTGTCGCCTGACGCGAACCCGATCCTAGACGAGCTTGAGGTGTTCCCCGGGGCTTACGTCGCTTGCGGGTTCTCCGGACACGGATTCATGATCTCCCCCGCAGCGGGCGAGTTCATGGCCTCGATGATGCTCGGCGACAAGCTCCCCTTCCCCAGGGAACCCTACAGGATATCCAGGTTCGCGGAGGCGCATAGGCCAGGGGAGAAGCTAGTGATCGGCTAAGCCAGGTGTTATTACCGTCGGCGTCGATTCGGGTCCGGCGAGGAGGATGGACGAGTCAACCAGCACGGACGCCGCGAGACAGGTCCGCGGGGAGCGTCTGAAGAAGTACCTGACGTACTTCCTGGTCCTGGCGATCGCCGCCATCCTGATCTACGTGTTCGTCTGGTTCGGGACCCAGCTGGGTCTGCAGGGCTGACGAGAGGATGTCGGCGGAAGACACGTGAGGGGTTCGACATGGCAAGGATACTGATATGCTACTATTCGCGCTCGGGAAACACGAAGAAGATGGCCTACCTCATCCAGCAGGGCGTTATGGAAGCGGACGTCGAAGTGGACACGAAGGAGGTCAAGGCAGTCCAGTTGAAGGACCTCCCTGATTACGACGGCATCATTCTCGGCTCGCCCACGTACTACGGCGGCCCCGCGGCGCCCATGAAGGACCTGCTCGACAAGAGCGTCAAGTACCACGGCAAGCTGCAGGGCAAGGTCGGCGGGGCGTTTTCCTCGAGCACCAACATCGGCGGGGGCAACGAGACGACGGTCCTGGCACTGCTTCAGGGGCTGCTGATCCACGGCATGGTGGTCGTCGGAGATTCAGAGGGAGACCACTACGGCCCGGTGGCGATCGAGGCGCCTGACCGACGCTCCGAGAAGAACTGCATCAGGTACGGAAGACGCGTCGCGCAGCTGGTAAAGAAACTGCAAGGGTGAGTTCACAGCCTCGTGAGGTCGTCTGTCTGGTCCGGCCTCTTCTTCGGCGGCTTGGGCCTAGGGGCCTCTTCGGATTCCGAGTCTTCGGGCTCCTCCCGGTCGTGCGGCTCCTTCTTCGGCGGCGCCTCCTCGACCTCCTTGAGCGGGTTGTTGCACCTCGGACATCTCTCGGAGCCCCTCACGCACTCCTTGCACAGGACGGCCTTGCACTTGCTGCACCGAGCGATTGCGATGCCTCCGTGGAACAGGCACCTCCTGCCGATGAGGTCTGACGGTATCTCCTTCGCCGTCGGAGCCCTCTCCCCGCGTGGCCCTCCGTGCCTCTGAGGGGCTTCGTACGGGCGCGCGCGCTCTGGCCTCGGCTCACGTTGCCTCCTGTACCTGTCGCGCTCGTCTTCCTCTTCCTCCCGGGAAGGCTCCACCGCGGGCCTCTCATCCCTGCGGGGCCTTCTGTGCTCGTACCTCTCGATCTCCTCGGGCGGGATGTCGCGCCTCGGGGCCCTCTCGTCATAGGGGGAGTACTTGCCGTACCTGTCGCTCACGATGGACCTGAGAGCCACGGTCGGTGTCTGGAATCCGGCCCCCTCGAAGGTCTGGAGGATGGTCACGATCTGCCGCGCCCAGTAGACACCGATGCCCAGGTTCCTGATGAGCCCGAGCACGTTCTTCTGGTCGTTCGGTATGTCCAGGGCCTGCCTCAGCATCGCCTCGGTCTGCGGGTCGGAGACCTTGGTGCTGAACTGGTGCTCCTCGACAGTCTGGATGTACCTGAGCATCTTCTGCGCGCTCGAAATCTTGAGGTCCGGGAAGTTCACCGAGATGTCGCATAGCCTGAGGCCGTGGACCGCGAGGTCCCTCTTCTCCATGGTGTTGACGAGTATCTCCCTCGACATCTTCTCGTACCTGTCGAAGTCCTCGCGGCTCATCCCGGTGAGGTTCATCTCGGGCTGGAAGCTGAGGAAGTCCATGACGTCCCCGAGGAACGCGTAGGGTATCCCGCAGACCTTGAACGCCTCCTCCTTGGTCACCGGCCTGCCGTGGGCGTATTCGAAGTCCAGGACCGCGCGCGAGTAGTCCTCTATCTTGTTCTTCCGGATGTCATCCTCCGCGAGCTTGCGCTCCTCGGAGGCCTCCTCGAAGTACGGGTCGATGCTGAGCGCGTGGTCGAAGCACCGCAACGCCTGCTCGGCTCTGCCTAGCTGGAGCAGGACGTGACCCTTGCTCTTCCACGCGTCCTTGTCGTTCGAGTCCAGCCCGATGGCGCGGTCGTAGGAGCTGACGGCCTCCTCCAAGAGGCCCTGCTTCTCCATCGCGAACCCCTTGCTCATCCAGACCTTGGGCTTCGAGCTGTCGACGTCGAGGGCCCGGTCGAACGAGGCGTTGGCGTCCGAGTATTTCCCCATCTCTAGGTGCAGCAATCCGAGGCGGTACCAGGTCGTGTGCTCCATCGGGTCGGCTTCCAGCACCTTCATGTACGACCGGGCGGCCTCCTCCTTGTTGCCGACGGCCTCGTACCCCTTCGCGCGGTTCTTCCACAGGTCCGGGTCGGTGGATCCCATGCGGAGCGCCTCGTCGAAGACCGCCAGCGCCTCGTTGATTCTGTTGAGCTTGAGGAGCGCAATGCCCATGTACTTCAGGCCGGAAGCGTCGTTCGGGGCCAGGCGCCTCGCCTCGTTGAAGCATCCGATGCTCTCGTCGAACTTGCCAGTCGCGGCCAGGCCCCTGCCCTCGTTGACGTGGAACTCCGCGACGTTCGGAAGGATCTTGATGGCCCTCCGGAAGTCGGCGAGGGCCTCGTCCAGCCTCTTAAGCTCGAGGTACGCCTTCCCCCTGTTGTTCAGGACGAAAGGCTGGTTGGAGTCGAGCTTTATAGCGGCCTCGAAGGCCTCGGCCGCCTGCGCAGGGCTGCCCGAAGAGAGCAGGAGCAGGCCCTTCCTGTTCAGCAGGAATACGTCCTTGGGGTCGAGGACCAGGGCGCTCTCGAAGCTCTTGAGCGCCTCTTCCTTCCTCCCCAGCTTCTCGAGCGCGGCCGCGCGGTCCGCGAGGGCGTTCTTGTTCTTGGGGCTGTGCTTCAGGATGTGGCTGCAGACGGTGACCACGTTCTCGGGGTCGTCCAGCGCGATCAGCGCCATCTTCTTGAGTTCAAGGATGTCCAGGTCGTCCGAGTTGTGCTCGAGGGCCTTGTTGAACGACGCGAGCGCCTCGCTGGGCCTCTTCAGGAACAACGCAGCGCGGCCCCTGTCTATCAGGGCCTCCCTGTTGCTTCCGTTGAACCGCAGGATATCGTTGCATATCTGGATGACCTCCTCGTTCCTCTTGAGCGTCTTCAGGACGTCCTTCTTGGCGCCGAGCACCGTGACGTTCCCGGGCGCCATCGATATCGCCTGGTCATACGCCCTGAGCGCCTCGTCGGGCCTCCCGGCCTTGACCAACAGGGCGCCTTCCTCCGCCCTCAGGTCGGCCCTCGACGGGGCGACCGCAACCGCCTCCCTGATCGATGCCAGGGCGTCGTCGTACCTCTCGAGCCACTCGAGGGCGGCGGCACGCTCGGTCCACTGCTCGATGCCTTTCCTGTCGATCCCGATGGCGTTGTCGAACGACACGAGCGCCTGCTCGTACCTCTCGAGGCCCATGAGGGCCTTCCCCAGAGCGAGATGAGACTTCACGTCCCCTGGCCGCAGCTCGATGGCTTTCGAATAGGCGCTGACCGCTTCGTCGTAGTCCTTCGCGAGGATTGCCGCATCGCCTCTCACATTCCAGAGGCCCGAGCTGGCGGGTGCGACGAGCAGGCCCTGCTTCGCGTAGTCGACCGCCTCCTTCGGCTTCTCCAGCTTCAGGTAGAGCGCGGCTATCCTGTAGAACACCTCGGGGTTCGTCGGGTCGTGCTTCAGCGCGGTCCGGTAGGCCGCTTGGCACTCCTCGTACTTCCCCAGCCTCTCGATCGCGAACGCCTTGTCGAGGTAGGCGGACTTGTGTTTGGGATTGATCTGTATGATGAGGTCGCACGTGCGGGCGACCTGGTCATCCTTCTTGACGGCTGCGTATGCTGTCACGAGCGATTCGAGTATGGGCAGTTGCTCCGGAGCGCCCTTGAGCGCCCGCTCGAAAGTCTTGACGGCCTCGTGCGTCGCCCCCGCCTTCATCTGGGCCACGCCCTTGTCATGCATAGCGAGATGGTCGTGCGGATCCAGCGCCAGGATCTGGTCGCACACGGCGACAGCTTCGGCGTGACGTCCGGTCTTCATCAACGCCTGTTTCTTGAGGTCGAGGGCGTCCTTCGACCGCGGAACGAGATGGATCGTAGCGTCTGCGAATGTGATTGATTCCGGGTATCTCTCGAGCGCGAAAAGGGCCCGCGCCTTCGCCAACATCGTCTCGTTGTCCTGCGGGTTGAGAATCAGAATGCGGTCGCAAGTGGCGATGGCGCCGTCGAACCTGCCCGCCTTCAGCAGGGTCTTCTTCTTGTTGACGAGCACGTTGATATCGCTCGGGTCCAGGACGATCGCCCGGTCGAATGCCTGGATCGCTTCATCGAAATTCTCGAGCTCCTCGTGGACCACGCCGAGTTCGTTCCAGACGACCTTGCTGCTCGAATCGAGTTCGGCGGCTCTCCCGAAGCTCGCCAGCGCCTCGTCGCGCCTGCCGAGCTTGTGCAATATCCTTCCCTTGTTGTCGAGCGAGTAGACGTCGTTCGGGTCGATCTCTAGCGCCCCGTCGAGAGCCCTGAGGGCGTCCTCGGGCTTTCCTGCGAAGTTGAGCGCGGTGGCCTTGCCTATCCACAGATCCTTGTCGTTCGGGGATATCCCGATGCCCTCGTCGAAGACCTTGACTGCGTCCTCGTACTTCTGGAGGCGAGTGAGGGCCGAGCCTTTCTTGACAAGGAGGTCCAGGTCCTGCGGCGAGTGCTTCAGCATGTGGTCGATGTACCTGACCGCGTTCGGGTTGAGTTCGAAGGCCCGCCTGTAGGCTTCATCGGCTCCCCTCGCGTCCCCGATGACGTCCTGGATTTCAGCGAGCATAGCCCACAGGGTCTCGGACTTCGGGGCGACCTCAACCGCGTTTATGAGCGATTGAACGGCCTGGTCCTTCATGCCGAGCTTGAGACTCGCTCTGCCCTCGACCCCCATGGCCTCCGGGTTCCGTGGGTCCATTTGCAGAGCCACCCTCGCCGCGTCTAGGGCCGCCTGCGCCTTGTCGAAGGTGAGATACCTCGCCCCGAGCATAGCGAAGACCTGGGAGAAGTCGCGCTTCATCTTTCCGATGAAGAGCAGGTCTTCCTTGAGCATCGCTGTGACTTTGTCGAGCTCGGCCAGAGCCTCCTGCGGCCTTCCGGATTGCTGAAGTTGGTCGGCCTTGGAAAGCTCCTTCTTCGCCTTGTCCAGCAGCTTCTTTTCTTTGTTCAGTAGAGTGTCGAGAAGCCCCAAGATTGTCCACCTGGTACTGCTGGCTGTAAATGCGGTTGTGTTCATAAAATGGTTCTCTAGGAAGGGGTTGCCTCTCGCAAGTCCGCGGGACTTGCGTCCGACGGACAGGATTCCCCGCAATCCACGACGATCAAGTAGCGAGGCTCGTGCCATCTCAGAAATCTCTGTAGAGATTTCTAGGCGATTGGCAGAGGGCCGGTCCGACAAATCTGGCCGCTCGTTTGCGTCATTCAAGCAACCTATAAATATTCCCCAGCGTTATAACCCGAAACAGCTGACAAATCGTCAGACAAAACCGCTTTGGATGGGATGCAATGAAGCACAGGAATGCGGTGCGCGCAGGGATCCAGAACTCCCAGATCATACTCTGGGCCGAGACGCACACACTTCAGGATCTCGCGGATCTAGCGACCGAGATGTCGAGTCTGGGTGAAGATGTCAACGACATCGAGCAGCTCCTGAACAACTTGGTCGAAATCGACCGGAGTCTGCAGACCGACCTCGAGGGAATTCCTGGAGCAGTTGAAAATGCGGAAATCGCAGGGTAGGTGAACACAATGGTAAGACTGAGGAAACTCAAGGCGCCTTTGGCCCAAAAGAAGACGGAACACGACGGCTACGGACACGCGCAGCATGTCGTCTTCCATCCGCACTGCTTCGTCCAGCAGCTTGCGCTCGCTGAGGCAAAGCAGTTCGACGAGATGTACGCCTTGGCGCACGCCCCTATGCGTGGAGATGTAGAGGAAGAGGCTTAGGCCGGGTTGCAGAAATTGCGAGCAGGGCTAAACTGAAACCTAACGGAACGAAAGTGCAGGTGCCGGGATTCGAACCCGGGTCGTTGGCTTTCGTCCCTCTCCAATTTTTCTATCTCTTCTGGATGAGTTGGAAGGCCAAAATCCTAACCAGCTAGATTACACCTGCCTGACGCTGGTTCGAGGAAACCGCTGGTTCGTTAAAAAGATTTGGTATCGATGATGAATGCGTTTGCCAGAATGGGTCCGAAAACCTATCCCGCCCGGTGCCTTCCTTTGACTGCTATTTCTTCGAGGAACTCCTTCAGCACGACTGCGTTATTGTGCTTCTCGTCGTGGGCCGAGTAGAGAATCGTAAGGTCGCCCTTCCTGGCCCTGTCGCTCAGCTTGTGGACGGAGTCCATGTGCTCCATGAGCTCCTTCCGGTATCTCTTCCTGAACTCCTCGAACTTCTGCGGGTCGTGCTGGAACCACTTGCGGAGATCGTCGCTGGGAGAGATCTCTCTCCTCCATTCGTCCACGTTCGCTCTCGCCTTGCTGAGCCCCCTCGGCCACAGCCTGTCAATCAGAACCCTGAATCCGTCATCCGGACCTTGCTGGTCATAGATCCTCTTGATTCGGATAATCGGAGATTCCTCCCGGACACCGAATCGACGGATGATTCTACTACGTTGTCCCGAATTGCGCGTGAGATGGTGTGCTCGAGCGCGCACACGTCATGGCGTTCTCCAGTCGCCATTATCCGACACAAGCGAGACCGTTGGACCCGCCTTCTCGGCCGATGGAAAAAGACGGGGCGACGTTTCATAAGGCGGTACGTTGGTTAGGCAGGCAACGGCGAGACAAGCGTTAGGTCGTGGGGGCATAGCTGAAACGATGCGACAGCAAGCTTCCTCGGGACCGTTGCGGGTCGAATGGCTCGATATCTGAGGGGGACCTGAAGGCGATGGTGAAAATGGAGCGAAGGCGCGCGGGGACGATCAGTCCACTGTTGAAGAAGGCTGAGAGCGGGATTCAGGGTTTCGATGAGGTCACGCGCGGAGGACTGCCGAAGGGAAGGCCCACGCTAGTGGTGGGCGGCCCGGGAAGCGGGAAGACGCTCTTCGCCGTGGAATTCATAGTGAACGGCATCAGGAAGTTCGGCGAACCCGGGGTCTTCGTATCGTTCGAGGAATCGGAGAAGGAACTCATCGAGAACTCGTCGTCACTCGGCTTCGATCTGCAGGATCTGATCGACAGGAAGAAGCTGGTGCTGGACCACGTTCTGATCGAGCCAGACAAGATCGTCGAGACCGGCGAATACGACCTCGAGGGACTCTTCATCAGGATCAATCATGCCATCGATTCGGTGAAGGCGAAGCGCATCGCCCTCGACACGTTGGAGACGATATTCTCGTCTTTCGGGCACGTCGGGGTCATACGCTCGGAGATGGCGCGGCTTTTCAGGTTCCTCAAGGACAAGGGAGTGACCGCGGTCGTTACGGCCGAGGCTGGCGAGCGGACTCTCAGCAGACACGGTCTGGAGGAGTACATCTCCGACATGGTCATCTCCCTTGATCACAGGATCACCAACGAGACTGCGACGAGGCGCATGCGCGTGGTCAAGTACCGTGGGTCGTCCCACGGGACCAACGAGTACCCGTTCCTCATCGAGCACGGCGGACTGTCCGTCCTGCCGATCACGTCCGTAGGCCTGATGGGCAAGGCGTCGAACAAGCGCATCTCCACAGGCATCCCGGGCCTCGACGCGATGATGGGCGGCAAGGGCTACTTCATGGGGAGCACCGTCCTCGTGTCTGGGGAAGCTGGCACCGGGAAGACGAGCCTCACGGCGGAGTTCGCGCGAAGGTGCTGCTTGGACGGCAAGAGGGTCCTCTACTTCCTGTTCGAGGAGTCAGGGACACAAGTGGTCAGGAACATGAGATCCATAGGAATCGATTTCGAGCCTTTCATCCAGAAGGGGCAACTGCTGCTGCAGGCCGAGAGGCCGTCCTCGTTCGGGCTCGAGATGCACCTTGCCAGGTTCCACAGCATGGTCGTGAAATTCAAGCCAGACGCGGTCGTCTTCGATCCCGTCTCGTCGCTGAACATCATAGGCTCCGGACTCGACATAAAGTCGACCCTCCTGAGAACCTCTGACTTCCTGAAGATGCGAGGCATCACCGTCATGCTCACCGAACTGCGGGAAGGAGAGCCCATGGGAGGCGGGCAGGGCGTGTCCTCCCTCGCGGACACATGGATAGTCCTCGAGGGCGTCGAGTCGAGCGGCGAGAAGAACCGCCTGCTGCGGATAGTGAAGTCGAGGGGTATGGCGCACTCGAACCAGCTCCGCGAGATGGTGCTGACAGACGACGGAATCAAGATCGCGTCCCCACACATCAGCCCTGACGGCGTCTTCACAGGGACCGCGCGCTACGTCCAGGAGCGGAAGGAGGAGGAGGAGGCGTTCGCCCGCGCAGGCGAGGTCGAGCGCCTGAAGAAGGAGCTGAAGCTGCTAAGGCACAAGACGAGAATGCAGATGGAGGCCACCGAGATGGAGATGGCGGAGAGAGAGTCCGCTCTCAGAGTGAAGCTGGCCGATGAGGAGAAACGGATATCCAACGGCGCGGGCACGCACAAGGGCATCAGTTCAAGGAGAGCAGGCATGGGGGGGAGCAGGAGTGCCAAGTAAAGAGGACAGAGAGGTCTATCACCTGAGGCTGTACGTCGCAGGACAGACTCCCAAGTCTCTGAGTGCGTTCGGCAACCTGAAGAAGATCTGCGAGGAGCAGCTGAAGGGGAGGTACAACATCGAAATCATCGACCTCACGAAGAACCCTCGCCTGGCCAAAGGAGACCAGATTGTTGCCGTGCCGACGCTGGTCAGGAAGCTTCCCCCACCCATCAAGAAGATCATCGGCGACCTTTCGAACAGGGAGCGCGTGTTGGTCGGACTCGACATAAAATCGTTGTGAAGCAGCGGAGGGGGAATCACCACATGTCAGCAAATAAGGCGGCATCAGACCGGGACGACACGTTCGTCCTCAGGCTATATGTGACTGGCTCGACCAGGAGATCCCAAGAGGCGATCCAGAACATCAAGGACATATGCGACAATGAGCTGAAGGGGATGTGCGACCTCAAGGTCATCGACATCTACCAGCAGCCGGCGCTGGCGAAGGGAGAACAGATAATCGCTGCCCCGACCCTGATAAAGAAGCTGCCGACGCCCCTCAGAAGGATCGTCGGCGACCTCTCGGACCGGGAGCGAGTGTTGTATGGGTTGGATTATCGTCAGACGAAGCACGCGCTCATGGAAGGCGAGGGATGAGCCCGACGAGGAAGTCGCATGATGGGGGCGAGACCGCTGTCAAGCAGAAGGATCCCGACCCTCTGGGGACGGAGCTCGAGGAGCTCCGCGACACCCTGAGGGCGATACGCAATGGAGAGGTCGATGCGATAGTCGTGGACACGAGGACAGGTCCTCGGGTGTACACGCTCACGGGGGCCGACAAACCCTACCGTGTGCTCTTCGAACAGATGACGGAAGGAGCCCTAACCGTCTCTCCCGAAGGGACGATACTGTACTCGAACCAGGCATTCGCAGAAATGGTGAAGACGCCTCTTGAGAGCGTCCTCGGTTCCAGGCTCGAAGACCTCATATCGGAGCGAGACAAGCTTGCATTCCGCGCGATGATTGGCAGGAGCTGGTCTCACAGCCCGCGGGGGGTCATAAGCATGGTCGTCTCCGATGGGTCGGAAAGGCCAGTGCTGCTTTCGATGCGGGCACTGCCATTCGAATCATCTCCGGCAATATGCATGGTCTTGACCGATCTGACCGAGCGCGTCAAGGCCGAGGAAGCCTTGACCAAGCTCAACAATGAGCTCGAGCTGAAGGTGAAGGAACGAACCGAGCGCCTCGCGAAGTCGAATGCCGAGCTCCAGACATTCGCATACGCCGCCTCGCATGATCTCAGAGAGCCCCTGAGGACGATATCGGGATTCCTCGAGCTCCTCAAGATGGACTACTTCGACAAACTCGACGACCAGGGGAAGAACCACATAAGACGGACCCTGGCCGCATCCTCCCGCCTCAGCGAGATGATTGACGATCTCCTTGTGTTCACGCGCCTGGGATCGAGGATGCAGCCGTTCAAGAGCATCGACCTCACAACCGTCTTCAACGCGGTCGTGGACGACCTCGGGGCGATGATATCGAAGACGGGCGCAACAGTGACCGCAGGTTACTTGCCTACGGTGGCCGTCGACGACGTCCAGATAGCCATCGTCTTCCAGAACCTCATCGACAACGCGATCAAGTATCATTCTGAGGCCACGCCAGTCGTCTTCGTCGACTCGAAGAGGCAGGGCGACGACTGGGTGATCTCTGTCAAGGACAACGGAATCGGGATTGACCGCAAGCATTTTGACAAGCTGTTCAACATGTTCGTGAGGCTGCGCGGCAGGGATGAGTACGAGGGGACGGGTATCGGCCTGGCTATATGCAAGAAGGTCGTCGAGAGCCACGGTGGACGGATCTGGGTCGAGTCAGACCCCGGCAAGGGCTCGACATTCGTCTTCTCGCTGCCAGCAGTCCGTGACGGTTCGGTCAACGGGGGAGCTGCCGCCTTCCTGTGACTATCATCTTCTGCAGCAGACCCCTTGGGCGAAAGACAACTCCGGAAACGTCCGAGTGTCCTTCTCCAGAGGCTCCACTTCCTCCTTCTATCTCGCCAGTCTGGGATACAGCTTCGCCCCGATCGCGGCCAGAACCAGCAGGACGAGGAGCATCGCCCCGAAGTCAAGTATCAGCGGGAATTCCGCGGCGTAGCCCGGCAGCATGAGGGTCCTCAAGGCGTCGACGAGATAAGTCAGCGGGTTGCCCATCGAGATCCCCTGCAGCCAGGAGGGCATGAGCTCAATGGGGTACAGCGCGTTGCTCGCGAAGAACAGCGGCATCGTCAGCAGCTGGCCGATACCCATGAAACGCTCTCTCGTCCTGACCAGGCACGCGATGACGAGCGAGAGGGTAGAGAATATGGCGGCCCCGAGGACCACGAACACGAGCACGGCGAGAATCGCGAGCGGGTTCCAGCGTACCTGCACGCCGAGAAGGACTGCGAGAACGTAGATGATGGCCGCCTGCGACAGCCCTCTTATCCCCGCGGAGAGCGCCTTGCCGAACACGAGCGCTGATCTCGGAGTCGGGCTCGCAAGGAACTTGTGGACTATTCCGAGGTCCCTCTCCCAGATCACCGAGATGCCGTAGAAGATCGCGATGAACAGAACGCTCTGCGCCAGGATCCCGGGCGTCAGGAATTCCAGATAGGTCAATGAGCCGGTCGGGATGGCCCTGAGCTTTGACAGGACCTCGCCGAAGACAAGCAGCCAGAGGACTGGCTGCACGACTCTCGTGATGAGCTCTGTCGGATCGTGCCTGAGCTTGCGCGCTTCCATCTCTGCCAGTGCCATGGTCTTGTAGATGTACCTCGACAAGCCCCGAAGCACCCCACCATGCCCGTCGTTCATCGGAGCCTCCCGGCGGTCCTGCGGGTCATCCTCGTCTCCCGATAGCCCCCTTGCGCTTCCTCCAGCGTGCCCCCCGAGTAGTGGGTGAACACCTCATCCAGCGTGGCGTTCTCGTTGCCGATACCTGCCTTCAGCTCCGCAGGGGTCCCCATCGCGACGACGCTCCCGAGGTGCATGATTGCGAGCCGGTCGCAGAGCTTGTCCGCCTCGTCCATGTAATGCGTGGTCATGAGGATGGTTGCGTTGAAGTCCTTCCTCAGTCGGGCGAGGTGCTCCCAGACGGTCCTGCGCGCGATCGGGTCAAGCCCAAGCGTGGGCTCGTCCAAGAACAGCAGCTGTGGACGATGCAGCATCGACTGGGCTATCTCTAGCCTCCGGATCATCCCGCCGGAGTACTTCCGTACAAGAGTGTCCCCGGCACCCTTCAGGCCCATGAAGTCGAGCGCGTCCTCCACCCTCTGCCTGATTTCTCCCCTTGGGACGTCGAAGAGCCGAGCGAAGACCAGTAGGTTCTCGTACCCCGTGAGCTGGCCATCCGCGGAAAGGAGTTGGGGGACGTACCCTATGTGACGTCTCACGTCCCGCTGGGCCGTGACGATGTCGTGTCCTGCCACGGTCGCCGTCCCCGAAGTCGGGGGCAGGAGCGTGATGAGCATCTTGATCGCGGTGGTCTTCCCAGCGCCGTTCGGTCCGAGGAGCCCGAAGAACTCCCCCTGTCGCAGCGAGATGTTCATGTGGTCGACCGCTGTGAGGTCGCCGAACTTCCGCGTCAGGTCGTGCGTCTTGAGGATATCCATTCGAATCGCTTCAGCGTTTTTGGCCGCGAGAGGTCAAGGGCCGCGATATACCTAACGGCGTGACGAATTTCTGCGTTTTCTATGTATATCCCGACGAATGTTCGATTGCCGGGCGAGGAATTGGCCACACGAGCGGTCAAGCGTTTCACGACGAAGTCCCTCGCGCGGTTCGATGGGATGGAGGGGAGGCCTGCATACACCGCATTCGAGGGCAAGGTGTACGACGTCACGGGCAGCAACATGTGGCTCGGCGGGAGGCACGAGAGCAGGCACTCCGCTGGCGAGGATCTATCCCATCAGATGGTCAACGCGCCCCATGACGAGTCGGTCCTCGGGAAGTTCCCCGTGGTCGGCGAGCTTGTCGAGGAGCAGATGGGCGGCAGGATGGTTGCTCGTCTTCAGGCGATGCATCTGCACCCGATGGTCGTGCATTTCTCGGAGGTGTGCCCTCTCCTTGCCGCCCTCTTTGTCTTCCTGTACCTGTTCGTGGACCGGTTCAGGCCCTACGAGGTGTTCTCGTCGTACCTTGTCCTGCTCGGGTTCCTCTCATCGATGGGATGCATGGCGACGGGGTTCTTCAGCTGGTCGACGACGTACGAACGGACCCTTACGAGGATATTCCGGATGAAGATCCTGTTCAGCGCTGTGCAGTTCTCCGTCATGGTGCTGCTCTTCGCGATGAGGTATATCGACGTGGACGTCCTAACCAAATCACAGCCGCTCAGCGTCGCATACGCCGTGCTCATGTTCGCGCTAGTTCCAATAACCGTCATTCTGGGTCATTACGGAGGGAAGATCGTCTATGGCTAGAACAAAGGAGTCTGCGCAGAGGCTGGCGGAGCTCGAGGCGGTGGCGGAGATCCTCACCCTGGCGATTGCGAGGGAGAGAGCGACCGCCGAATACTACGACCGGGCCTTGCACCGCGCCGGCACGGAGAGCACGCGAAAGGCCTTCGCCCTGTTGCTCGAGCAGGAGAGGGACCATGAGAAGCGAGTCAGGGCGGAGCTCGAGCTGCTGAGGAAGGAGATCGCCGAGGTCAGAAGAGGACGTTCGGGCAGTCACTAGCCGCCAATCTCCGGGAACCCGGGCTCACCGTCGAAACGCCTACGCCACGTCCTGGTTCGAGGGTTTCGGGTAGTTCATGAACTTCTTTAGCTTCGGGGGCACCTGCGACCGCACGAGATTGTGCGAGGTGAACAGGTAGTGCGGCTCGCCAGTCATCTGGTCGTACTGCTCCAGCCTGAAGACCTTGCCTATGTTGATCTTGATGTGCAGGATCGTCCCGTCCTCCAGCTCGAGCGTCGTCCACGGGTCGGCCTTCACCTTGAAGTCGAGCTCTGTCGCATCCGCTGGTCCGTTCGGCGTGTTCACCTTCGTCTTCTCCATTCAACCCACTCTCTTGGAGGCCATCGTCCCCCTCCTTATTCATCTTTCTGACGCTTCATGATGCAGCAAGGGCTCTCAGAGTGCCCCGCCGCATGAGCTGCATTTGAGAGTGCCCTGAGGGCAGAGCGACCCGCAGTACCTGCACTTGACCAGGACAACCTTCTCGATGACCGTGTGGCTCTCCTTGTCCCTCAGGGTCTTGGCCTCCGCCCAGAGTTCCATGTCCTCGTACTGACGGGCGGCGGAGTCGTAGTTTCCCGCGTTCTCCAGGTGCCTGGAAAGCTCGGCCTTTCTGCCCCAAGATTCGATGACGTCCATCGCTTCTCCCTGCACGTACACATCATCAGGAGGCAGCTCGGAGAGGTTCAGCTTCGTCAGGATCCTCTCCTTCAGAGAGGGATACAGGTTGATGATCTCCCTGACACGCTTCATACCGCCCTTGGCCATGGACAGCTTCACATCGTCCAGGCTAGAATCGCATCCTCTGCAGAAATTGTCCGTCCTGAAGTTCCTCGCTCCGCATGACGGACAGATGATGACGGAGTCGGGCGGGAGGTCGGCATAGCTGACTTTAAGAGGCATGTTCGATGTGGCAAATCGCTCAACCCTCCTTATGTTCTTTTCCAGCAGACGCGGACCCCCCTATTCCCTGATCCCCATGCGGCTCCCGCGGACTTTGCATTTCTCAGATCCAGCACGGCTGATCGCTAGGCAGACAGGACACCTGACCTCGTCCAGGTGAGTCGAGATGAAGCGATGGAACCCCTCTGTCACCATCCGAACCGCCGTGTTGACCCTCTGCCAGCAGTCTGGGCAAGACTTCGAGAAATCATCCTTCTCGAACTCGAGCCCGCAGAACGGGCAACACCACATGGCCACAAGCCGGATCGAGGCCTCTCCTCGCATAAGAACCTTCCAGGGGGATTCCAAGGATTCTCGATGGAGGAGTGGGGTAGGCCGGATTTGAACCGACGGTCACGTGGTCCCGAACCACGGATCATACCAAGCTAGACCACTACCCCATGGTGACGGGCGGTTGAGGGATAGTAGAGGTTTCTTATTTATGCATACCTCACGCGGGCGCATCACGCCTGCTGGTCATTTGACCTTCGAATCGCGGTCTTAGAACCTCAGTGTTCGTGAAGGAATGCAACCACCGCGAATGTAGGACCGTCGCGCCAAATCCGACACATCCGACGCAGCCAGCATCAAACGGCTTTTGCCGATAATCATCTTCGACAGAATTAAATATCGACCAAATCCTCTTTGGCGCATGCGGGACCAGGTCAGGGAGAAGATCGCAGGTGAGATCTGCCTCTCCGAGGAGCCCGGAAGGACCATCCGGAAGTGGAGGGAGCAGTTCAAGATTTCTCAGCAGGAACTTTCGAAGCATCTCGGTGTGTCCCCGTCTGTCATAAGCGACTACGAGGCGGGCCGGAGGAAGTCCCCGGGGATCGTGACGGTCCGTAAGATTGTCGACGCGTTCCTCGACATAGACGAGAAGACTGGCGGCGCGGTCCTGAAGCAGTACTCGCTCGCCGCGAAGACCGACTCCATCATCTCGATCAAGGAGTTCGCGGCCGAGATCCTGGGTTCGGATCTCGTCAGCAAGATCGACGGGGAGAACCTCACGCCCGCGATCTCGCTAGACAAGCACATCCACGGGTACACTGTGATAGACAGCGTCCGCGCGATCACCTCGTTGAGCTCGTTCGATTACCTGAAGATATACGGCTGGAGCAGCCAGAGGGCTCTGGTCTTCACCGGCGTCAGCTTCGGCAGGAGCCCGATGATCGCCATCCGAGCGCACCCCCTGAAGCCCGCTATGGTGGTCTACCAGAAGCCGGAGAAGGTGGACGAGCTCGCCATCAGGCTGGCGGAGCTCGAAGGGATACCGCTCATCAGGACCGAGCTGGCGATCGGGGACCTGGTCGAGAAGCTCGGGGCCATGGGCTGAGCGGAGGGATGCAGCAATGAAGGTAGGAATCGTGAGCTACGGGGCCTACGTGCCGCGGTACAGGATCACGCCCGAGGAGATCGGGAAGGTCTGGGGCACGGATGGCAAGGCCATGAGCAAGGGATTGATGATAAACTGCAAGTCCGTGCCGTCCCCGGACGAGGACACGATAACGATAGCCGTCGAGGCGGCCCGGAACATGATGCGGAGATGCGACGTGAACCCCAGGGACATCGGGGCGCTATATGTCGGCTCTGAGTCGCACCCGTACGCGGTCAAGCCGACCGGGACGATCGTCGCGGAGGCGATCGAAGCGGCTCCAAACCTTACGGTGGCAGACTACGAGTTCGCGTGCAAGGCGGGGACCGCGGCGATACAGACATGCATGGGCCTCGTCGGTTCGGGGATGGTGAAGTACGGCGTCGCGATCGGCGCTGACACGTCCCAGGGCGCTCCTGGGGACGCGCTCGAGTTCTCGGCATCGGCGGGAGGCGCAGCGTTCCTGATTGGGTCAGAGAACGTCATCGCCACCATCGACAAAACGTGCTCCTACACCACCGATACACCGGACTTCTGGCGCAGGGAGGGCGAGATGTACCCGAGGCACGGCGGGAGGTTCACCGGGGAGCCGGCGTACTTCAAGCACATCATGAGCGCCGCGAAGCAGATGATGTCCTGCATGAACACCACCGCGAAGGATTACACGTACGCCGTGTTCCACCAGCCGAACGGGAAGTTCCCAAGCAGGGTGGCCAAGCAGCTCGGGTTCGCGGACCCCCAGGTTCTGCCTGGGCTCCTGGCACCGACGATTGGCAACACGTATTCGGGGGCCGTCCCTCTTGGGCTGTCCGCCATCCTGGACGAGGCGAAGCCCGGTGACAGGATATTCGCGGTCGCGTACGGCTCGGGCGCGGGCTCGGACGCATTCGACATCACGGTCACGGACGAGATGGCCAGGTTCCACAGGGAGAAGGCGCCGACCGTCAAGGAGCTCAACAGCAACCTGAAGTTCCTCGACTATGCGACGTACGCGAAGTTCAGGGGCAAGATCCTGCTCGGAGGTGACTGATCATGCGGAGGGTCGCGATCATCGGAGTCGGCGCGACGGAATTCGGTGAGCTGTGGGATTCCTCGTTCAGGGACATCGGGATAGAGGCCGGGCTCGCAGCCGTGGCCGACGCCAAGATCAACGCAGACCAGATCGACGCGCTATACGTCGGCAACATGTCCGCCGGCCGGTTCATCGAGCAAGAGCACATAGCGGCTCTTATCGCGGACTATTCAGGTCTCGCGAGGGACCATATCGCGGCCACCAGGGTCGAGGCCGCTGGAGCCTCCGGAGGCCTGGCGCTCAGGCAGGGATTCCTTGCCGTGGCGTCAGGTCTGCACGACATAGTCGTGGTCGGAGGGGCCGAGAAGATGCTCGACGTGAGCGATGTCGAGTCCTCGATCATACAGTCAGCAGCGCTCGACCAGGAATGGGAGACCGTCCTGGGCGCGACATATCCGGCTCTCTACGCACTCATCGCGAAGAGGCACATGCACGAGTACGGGACGACGAGGGAGCAGCTCGCGGACGTGGCCGTCAAGAACCACAGGCACGGCTCCCTCAACCCGAAGGCGCAGTTCAGGCGGGAGATAACGCGAGAGACGGTCATGGGCTCGCCTATGGTGGCCTCGCCGCTGAGGATGTTCGACTGCGCGCCTAGCTCGGACGGCGCCGCCGCTGTCGTCCTGTGCCCCCTCGATGAGGCCAGGAAGTTCACCGATGTCCCGATCGAGATAATCGGCTCGGGCCAGGCGAGCGACACGCTGTCGCTCCACCACCGGAGGGACATCTGCACGATGGAGGCCACGAAGGCCGCCGCGCAGAGGGCGTTCAAGATGGCAGGCCTGACGCACAAGGACGTCGACGTGGCAGAAGTGCACGACAACTTCACGATCAGCGAGATCCTGGCGATCGAGGACCTGGGGTTCTTCGCCAAGGGCCAGGGGGGGAAGGCGACTGAGGCGGGACTGACCGGGCTCGAAGGCGAGATCGCGGTCAACACTTCCGGAGGCCTGAAGGCCAGGGGCGACCCCATCGGCGCGACGGGGCTCGCCCAGGCGGTCGAGATCGTCACTCAGCTAAGGGGCAAGGCCGAGAAGCGGCAGGTCAAGGACGCGAACGTTGGGCTCACCCACAACGTGGGAGGGACGGGCGCGACAGCAGTGGTCCACCTGTTCAGGAGGGGATGATCATGGCGACTGCACCAAGATTCTGGAGAGAGAACCCGAGCAGGTACAACCTGGTCGGCTTCAAGTGCAACAACTGCGGCAAGACGTATTTCCCGCCGAGGGCGATCTGTCCCGTCTGCCACAGGAAGAGCGTGGGCAAGATAGAGCCGGTGAAGCTCAGGGGAACGGGCAAGATACACTCGATGACAGAAGTGCATGAAGGGCTCGAGGAATTGGTCCCGCAGAGGCCGTATGTCCTCGCAATGATCGAAATGGACGAGGGCCCGAGGGTCACGGGCCAGGTCATCGATTGCGAGGCCTGCGACCTCAAGATCGGAACGCCCGTCCGCGTGACGATGCGGAAGTTGAGCGAAGAAGGCTCGTCGGGGGTCATCCACTACGGGTACAAGTTCGTCCCCGTCAGAGAGAAGGTTGACAAGACACCGTGACGGCGGGTTGCCTGATTCTCGACGCTCTCGCACTCACCTGTTCATTGCCCTCTTGAACATCGGCACCGCAACCGTCAACAGCACCGCTCCGAACACTATCAGGACCACGACGTCCATCATTATTGGCCCCGGTCCTGCGCCGAGAACCATGACCTTCCTCATCGCGTTCGCCGCGTAAGTCAGCGGAAGGAAGTCCGCAATCGTCTGCATGAACCCCGGCATCTGCTGGACCGGGAAGAACACACCGCTCAGGAACATCATCGGGAACATGAGGGTCATCATGACCATCGTCGCCGTCTCTTCCTTGTCCGCGAACGAGGTGATGAGGATCCCCAGTCCGACGAAGCTGAACACCGTGAGCAGAATCAGCAGTATCACGAGCAGGATGCTCCCGTAGATGACGACCCCGAAGAGGAGCACCGACATGGCCAGGATGATGAACCCCTGGATCAGACCCCTGGTCGTCTGCGCCATGACCTTCCCGAGGATGATGGACCACCGGCTCGTCGGCGCGGCGAGCATTCCGTCGAGCGTCCCGATGTCCTTCTCGTACGAGATCGCGTGCGGCAGCCCCGTCATCAGGGACATCATGACGACCATAGCCATGATCCCGGGCGCGACGAACTCGAAGTAGTTCGGGTCGCCGGGGACGATTCCCTTCTTCTCTATGTTGTAAGGTTGAAGCATCGCGGTCGTCTGCTCGAGCGAGATGTTGTACGTGTGGTTGAGGTTCTGCGCGGCGAGCTGCGACCCCATCGAATCGACTATTCCAGTCAGCACAGCCTGCATCATCGAGGATATCTGAGGGTTAGACTGGTCAGTGACGACCTGTATGACTCCTTGCTGCCCGTGCGTTAGGTTCCACGTGAAGTCCTCCGATACGATGATGCCCCCGACCAGAGTGCCGTCCTGTATCTGCGTCTTGATCTGGTCGAAGTCCGTGGCATCGCTCAGCTTCATCACGTGGGTCTGGTTGTTGATGTATTCCAGGCTGGCCACGAAAGTGCTCCCGTATGAGGATCCGGTCGCCCCTGAGTCCAGGTTCGCAACGGCTATGGGCTGGTCGTGCAGCGTCGTTCCACTCGGAAAGATGAACCCCACCATCATCATCATGAACAGGGGCATGATGATGAGCATCGCCACGCGCAGCTTGCTCCTGCTGAATTCCAAGAGGTCCTTCCAGCAGATCCAGGCGCTGTGCCTCAGCACTCTCTCTATTCCCATCTGCTCACCTCACCCTGTTCCTCGGCCGCCACGGACCATGGCCGCCGTTGTGCGATGTGGGCGCTCTCGCTGGCGCGTCCCTTACCTCGTGTCCTGTGATCTTGAGGAAGACGTCCTCGAGCGTGGGCTCGAGGTTCCTGACGGTCCTTATCTTCGCCCCCTTCTTCCGGAGAGTGTCGACGAGGACATCGAATGCGTCGGCTCCAGTGGCGCTCACCTTGATATGAGTTGGATCATCGCGGACCACAGACCCGACCGCTTCCAACGCCGTGACGGCCGAGACCGTATCCGAGTCCAGGTTCGGTATCTCGAACTCGAAGAGGTTCGAGTCGGTGCCCGTGACCGACTTCTTGAGGTTCTCGGGCGTGTCGAGAGCCACGATCCTCCCGTGGTCCATTATGCCGATCCTGTCGCAGAGCATGTCTGCTTCTGTCATCATGTGAGTGGTCAGTATGATCGTGGTCTTGTTCTCTGCGTTGATCTTGCGCACGAGCTCCCTGATCTCCGCGGTCGACTGAGGGTCGAGGCCCAGTGTCGGCTCGTCGAGGAACAGTATCTCGGGCTCGTTCACGAGCGCCCGTATCACATTGATCCTCTGTTTCATGCCGGTCGAGAAGGTGTCTATCCTGTGGTCTGCCCACTGCTCCATGCGGACGAACTTGAGAAGACTCTCTATCCTCTTGGCGAGCAAGTCGCTGGGTATGTCGTAGAGCTTCCCGAAGAGCGTGAGGTTCTCCCTCGCCTTCAGCTCGTCGTACATGATCATCTTCTCGGAGACGAGCCCTATGTGTTCACGCACCTTGCCGTCCTGCTTCTGGATGTCGAACCCTGCGACTGTAGCCGTCCCTTCAGACGGGGCGCTGAGGGTCGACAGCATCCTGATGGCGGTGGATTTCCCGGCGCCGTTCGGGCCGAGGAGGCCAAATACCTCTCCCTTGCGCACGTCGAATGACACGTGGTCCACTGCGGTGAAATCCCCGAACTTCTTGGTCAGGTTCGTCGCGCTGATTGCTATGTCCGACATCAGTTCACATCCTAGTTCAGCAAGTCATCTTCATGTCGTTCGAGTTTGGTGGCGACGCTGTTTATCAGCCTCATCGATTCGTGCAGAGACGCGATGTCCGTCGAGTCGAGGTTCGCGAGGTTCCTGATGACGGTCTCCCTGAAGTCCTTGTGGAAACCCTTGATCACGCTCCGCCCCTCCTCCGTGATGGCGACTTTGACGACTCTACGGTCGCGCGCGTCAGATACTCTCTCGACGAGGCCGTCGGCCATGAGTCTGTCGACCAGCATAGTCATGTACGGTCTCGAGACTCCCATGTGCCTGCCCATCTCGGACATGCGCACCGGGCCGTGCCTCCAGACCGCGTGCAGCACGAATATGCTCGGATCGTGCTTCCTCGGGCCAGCTCTGACAGCGCCCCTGGCCATCCTTCGCAAGAAGACTGGGATGGAATCGAGGATGTCGTCGGCGATGGCCTCGAGCCTCTTCCGGTCTGTGTCCGTCATGTGGTGAGTTGATAATTAGTTAGATTATTTAACTATTCCGCAATTAAACCATTTCGTTCACGCCGTCAGATTAAGGTACTACTAGACCCATCGACGCCCGTCATGCCGAAAGCAAGGGGTTCGTCCAGGGACCGTGTCCAGGTTGACGGTGAGGGGCTGACGATCGAGAAGGTCGTTAGGGTCGCCCGCGAGGGCGCCAAGGCCGCGCTCAACTCCGAAGCGCGGGAGCGGATGAAGGAGACCCGGCGGTCACTCCTCAAACTCGTGGAAGGAGGTCGCACCATCTACGCGGTCAATACGGGAGTCGGCGACCTCGTCAGCGTGCGCATTCCCAACGATGAGCTTCGGGCGCTGCAAGTCAACCTGCTGAGAAGTCACGCTTGCGGAGTGGGGGAACGGTTCCCCGAAGATGTCTGTCGTGCCATGATGCTCCTTCGAGCCAATGCTCTCGCCAAGGGCTACTCGGGAGTCAGGCCAGAAGTCGTGGAGATGCTGTTAAGTCTCCTGAACAAGGGGGTCGTGCCCAGCATACCAAGCCAGGGTTCGGTCGGCTCAAGCGGCGACCTCGTCATGCTGGCACATCTCGGGCTGGTCATGATAGGAGAGGGAGAGGCGGACGCAGGCCGAGGGTTCGAGTCGGGTGACAAGGCCCTCAGGCGAAAGAAGATCAGGTCAATTAGGCTCGAGCCAAAGGAGGCCATCTCTATCATCAACGGCACCCAGGCGATGACCGCGGTCGGAGTGCTCACAGTGAAGGACTCCGCGATCCTGGCAGACAACGCGCAGATTGCCGCGGCGATGTCTCTCGAGGCGCTGAGGGGCACGTCGTCGGCTTTCAACCTCAAGATATCCAAGGCACGGCCGCACCCTGGACAGCTGAGGGTCTCCAGCAACATGCTCGCGCTGCTCGAGGGCAGCAAGATAATGATCTCCCATCACGACTGCCCGAAGGTCCAGGATGCGTATTCGCTCAGGTGCGTCCCGCAGGTCATGGGAGCGAGCCTGCAGGCCATATGGTACGCGCAGGACGTACTCCAGGTAGAGATCAACTCCGCGACCGACAACCCTCTCTACCTTCCGGAGGACGGGATGGTCATCTCTGGAGGGAACTTCCACGGGCAGCCCGTCGCTCTGGCCATGGACTTCCTCTCGCTGGCCGTCCATGAACTCGGCAGCTTCTCAGAGAGGCGCACTGCGCGCCTGGTGGACGACAAGCTCAGCGGGCTCCCGCCGTTCCTGACGAGGCATCCCGGCGTCGGCTCCGGGATGATGGTCCCCCAGTACGTCGCGGCCTCGCTCGTCTCCGAGAATAAGTCCCTGGTCCACCCCGCGTCGGCTGATTCCATCCCGACCAGCGCCAACCAAGAGGACCACAATTCCATGGGCACCATATCCGCCCGGAAGGCTTGGAGCATCGCCGACAATGTCCGGAAGGTCGTGGCCGTCGAGATGATCACGGCCTGCCAGGGCCTCGAGTTCATATCCTTCAAGTCGAGCCCGGCAGTGGAGAAGGTCAGAGCCGTGCTGCGCAAGGAGGTCCCGGCACTCGACAAGGACCGGTCCATGGCCAAGGATATCGACCGTGTGGCGGAAATGATCTCCGACGGCGCGTTCATCAAGGGCGCCGAGAGCGTCTGCAACTTCCAGAGAACGTGAGCGCGAAAGGCGAAACATTGAATTCTAGCTTGATGCTGTTGCCCGCCTAGGGGGTTTTGATTTGGAAGACCTCGCGGAAGCCGCAATCGCACACGCGGTGAGGCTCGGGGCGGAGTTCGCTGATCTGAGGATGGAGTCCGCCGTCGGGACGAACATCGTCGTGATGGACGGCCGTACGAAATCGCTGACCGCGCTTAGGGAATCGGGCTGTGGGATACGGGCCTTCATGGGCGGGGCCTGGGGCTTCGCAGTCACGAACTCGCTAACGAAAGGCGGCCTGAAGGAGGCCGCGTCCTCCGCCGTAGGCATGGCAAAGGTCGCCCAGGCGAAGGCGAAGACCAAGTTCAGGATCGGCGAAATCAGGCCAGTCAAGGCAAACGAGAAGTATCCGTGCAAGGAGCGACCCTCCGATGTTGCAATGGAAGACAAGGTGAGGTTCGTCCTCGCTCTCGACAAGGACATGTCTAGGAAGGACGCGAGGGTGACGAGCACAAACGCGAAGTACGATGACGCGGAGATCGCACGGGTCGTCGCCAACTCGTTCGGAACGCTCGTGAGGTCCGATGAGGTCTGGACGATCGGGGCGTGCTCCGCATTCGCCAGGTCTGACGGGGTGATGCAACGAGGTCATGCGGCCTTCGGGAGCGTCGGCGGCTACGAGCTCATGAGGACGAATGACGCGGTCGGGCTCGGGGATGAGGCAGCCTCGCAGGCGCTCCGGCTCCTTGATTCGAAGCCCGTCCCAGCGGGGAAATTCACGGTTGTGCTGGACAACAAGATGACCGGGATGCTCGCGCACGAGGCCTTCGGTCACGCGTGCGAAGCGGATGCCATAGTCTCAGGGTCGTCGGTGCTCGAAGGTCTCCTGGGCAAGAAGGTCGCCGATGAGCGGATCTCGCTCGTCGACGACCCGAAGGTGGAGAACACCTTCGGCTACTTCTCGATCGACTGGGAGGGCGTGCGAGCCAAGAAGCACGTGCTGATAGAGAACGGCGTTCTCAGGGGATACATGCACAACATCGAGACCAGCAGCCGGATGGGTGTAGAGCCGAACGGCGCGTCAAGGGCGCAGTCATACTCCGGCACCCCGATCATCCGGATGAGCAACACGTATATCGGGAATGGCGACAGGAGCAAGGACGAGATCATCTCCGACCTGATGGATGGGCTGCTCATCCAGGGCGCGCAGTACGGATACGTCGAGCCGGCGAAGGGCCAGTTCATGTTCAAGTGCGACGAGGCACACAGGATCAAGAAAGGAGAGGTGGGCGAGAGGTACAGGGACGCGTCGATATCCGGGCTCATTCTCGAGGTGCTCAACAACGTGGTGGCGGTCGGGAGCGACTTCATGCTCGGAGACCCGGGCTACTGCGGGAAGTCGGGGCAGTCAGCGAGGACGACGGACGGCGGCCCGCACCTTTGCCTGTCCAACATGGTCGTAGGAGGACTCGCTTAGGAGGTGCTTTGCATGGCTGACCTAGCAGAACTTGCCAGGAAGACGGTCGACATGGTCATGAAGCTGGGCCCCTCTGACTGCGATGTGTTCGCGTCGGATTCGAGGTTCGTCACTGCGGAGATCGAGAAGGGATCCATGAAGCAGTCGAGCGCGGCGAACGACCCCGGGGTGGGCATACGCGTCTTCGTAAGGGGCTGCTCGGGATACTCGTTCTGCACGGGCTTCAACCCGGCCACGGTGAGGCAGGTCGCGCGCGCTGCCGTCGCGCAGGCCCGCGCAGGCACCGAAGATCCGGACTTCAAAGGTCTGCCCAAGAGGGAGGCGATCCCTAGGATGGACGGGCTCTATGACCCGAAGATCGCGAAGCTTCAGCCGGACGACATCGTGGAGGCTGCGATCCAGCTCGCGGACATCGCGGGGAACGACAAGAGGGTCACTTCCGTGAACGCGAGCGCGGCCGTGGGAATCGGAGAGGCCGTCCTGGCGAACAGCAACGGCATCCTGGCCTCTCAGAAGATGACGGGGTTCGAGCTGAGCGCGGAGGCGGTCGCCAGGTCTGACGAAAGCATGTTCTCGGGAGTCGACGGCGGATGGAGCAGAAGGTTCGAACCGGAGATGAGCGCCGGCGTCGGGAAGAACGCGCTGGAGCATGCGATAATGGGCCTGAAGAGCGCCAAGATGGAGACCGGCGACTTCCCGGTGATCCTCGACCCTCTGGCGGCCGGGTTCGTCCTCGGGATGGCTGTTGGAGGCGGCGTTAACGCGGAGAGCATCCAGAGGAAAAGGAGCTACCTCACCGACCAACTGGGGAAGACTATCGGCTCGGAGCTCTTTTCGGTGACCGATGACCCGACGCTTAGATGGGCGACGGGCAGCTATTCGTTCGATGGCGAAGGGGTGGCTGCAAAGAGGAGGAAGATTGTGGACAGAGGCGTCCTCAAGTCGTTCATGTACGACAGCTACACGGCGGGCAAGGAGGGCAGGAAGAGCACCGGCAACTCCTCTCGCGGAGGCTCCGTGTGGTCATACCGCAGGCCCCCGTCGATATCCCCTTCGAACCTTGTCATCGCGTCAGGCGACAGCTCGGTCGAAGAAATGATCAGGGAGACCAGGGAGGGCGTCTATCTGAGGCTCACCTATGACTATCCGAACCTGGTCACTGGCGAGTTCTCCGGGCTCATGATGGAGAGCTACAGGATCGCGAAGGGCGAGCTCGGGCCGTCGATAAGGCAGGCAACGGTTGGGATGCACCTCATTGACATGTACAAGAATGTGGACATGGTCGGGAAGAGCCCGAGGTTCGTGTTCGGGGTCAAGACGCCCGCGCTGCGGGTTTCGAAGGCCAAGATCGGCGGTTCGAGATAGACTCAGATTTCGTATTTCTGGCCGCAGACCGGGCACTGCATGCTTCTCTTCGCGCATGAGAGGTGCAGCTGCCCACCGCACCTGCATGTGAGAATGTCGAAGCCGGGTTTGATCCTGCCCTGGCAGGAGATGCATCTGGTCGAGTCAGTCGCGCGTCCCAGCTTGTAAGCAGGACCGGCGCCGAACACGTTGAGCGTCTCATCGAGTTCCAGGGTGACCGGCCTCCCGTCGAACTGCCTCTTCGTCATCAGACGGATGTGGATCGGGATGCCACCGCTTGCCGAGGGGACGACCTTGATGCGAAGCACTTCCTCGGCGCCCGGCTTGAGCATCTGGACTGTGTCCGCGGACTTGACCTCGAAGTCCCCGGAGGCCTCAGCCATGACCTGCGGCGCGAGCGCCTTGCCCGTGTTCCTCACGCTGACTTCGATGTCACCTTCCACGCCCTCCTGGAGGCCCGTGGCCAGGACACTCGCTGCGAGGTCCGGCGAGTACGTCTCCATCAGCTCCTTCGCAGTGTCGAGTGCCGCGGCGACCAGCTCGATCGCCGAATCGTAGTCCTTCTCGCGCTCTATCTCCGCCATCGCCATGAGCCTCTCCGGCTCCCTCTTGGAGAGGCCGAACCGCGACAGGTTCTCGATTGTGCTCTCGGCGGCGATGGATATGTCAAGGTATTTCTTGTGCTGGCCCTCAATCCCGCTGATCTTCTGGTCAGCCTCCATGAACTTCTGGAACGCGACCTCGACGTCGCCGTCCGAGCCCGCCCTCTGCGCCTCGTCGACAAGGACCTCGACCAGGTTGACCGAGGCTCCGAACCTCCGGAGGGCCTCAATCTTCTGCTGTATCTCTTCTATCAGGCTGGAGAGCTTCTTGGCTATGAGCTCAAGGCAACCGTCCCGGCACTGAACTGCCTGCTGATAGGCGAAGTCCCAGAGCCTCTCGTTGAACGAGGTGTTCGCGACCTCCATGAGGTCCTCGCACTGTCTCACATTGATGCCCATGGCCTTAGCCTTCTCTATCATCCGCCTGTTGTCGCCCATGAGGTCCTTGATCGATGATTCGAAGTTCGTTCCCGATTTCTCGGTCGCGCGCCTGATCGCATCCGAGCACTTGTCGAACTGCTGCGTGGAGAGGAATTCCTGGGCCATGTCAAGGAGCTCGTCCGCATCCTGCGTGTCCACGTCCGTCTTGCGGAGACGCTCGACTCGCTCCTTCGCCGCGCTCAGCTCGACCCTGAGGGTGTCGAGATTCTCTCGGATGCTGTGCAGCTCGTCCCCGCTCGCTATCGCCGCGGTCATGGCGTCCACGTACTTGCCCGCGAAGAGAAGCTTCTCGGCGTTCGAGACCAGCTGATCCAGCTTCTCGCTCCTGATGCCCTCCGTGTTGGCCTCCGTCAGCTTCCTCCTCGCCAGCTCGACGGCCCGAGACGAGATGTCCCTCTGGAGCTCCGCGCGCTCCATCTCAGCCTCGCACCTCATCGCCGCCCTGAGGGCATCCTGGTAACGCCCTTCCTTGAACGCCTGGAACCCGTCGGATACGAACGAGTCGGCCATGCCGACGGGGAAGCCGTCCGCCGCCTGCTTGTCCAGACGGTCCTTGAACTTCCCGAGGGTGTCCCAGATCCTGTTCTTGGTGACCTCAGTCGACTGCTCCGCGGACTTGTGTGCGAGCTCGAGGGCTATCGCGTACTGATGTCTTGTCAGCGCCTCGATGGCCTGGTCGAGGAGTTCCCTGGCGCGCCCGACATCCATGTCGAGGGTCTCGGCGTCCTTGAGGCTGGTCCTTGCCGCGCGTATCTCAACTGCGGCCTTCGAGCTCAGATTCTTGACCTGGTTGATGTCGTCCTCAGCGGAGGCTATGCAGCGAAGCGCCTCGAGGTAGCTCCCGGCCTTCGTGAAGGCGTTGGCTTTCTCGGCGAGCTTCTCCGGGCCCGTCGTGTCGACCCCGACATTCCTGGCGTCCGTCAGAAGTCTCTGGAGGTCCTTGATCATCTCGGCCACCGACACGGACATGATCTTCCTGACTTCCGCATCGGTCGTCTTGGCGGCTTCGAGGGCCTCCTCGTACCGCTTCTGCTTCATCAGGTCCTTGGCCTTCGCGAGCAAGTCGGATGCGGACCCAGTCTGGATCCCGTGTGACTGTGCGAGCTCTATGCTCTCCTTGTTCGTGAGTATCAACTTGGCCGCGAGGTACATCCCGAGGTTCTTCTCGGCCTCGGCCATGCAGTCCCCAAGCCTCTGATCGGCGCTATCGAGATCCCCTTCTGCGAACGCCCTCTTCGCGAGGTCCAGCTTGTTGGAAGCAGATGCGACCTCGGCCTTGACCCTTCCCGCCTCCGATATGAGCTCCTCGGCCTTCTGGATCTTGGTCTTGATGCCGTCGTACCTCGCGATCTTGTTCGATAGCGCATTCTTCGTGTCCCTGATTATGACATAGGCGTCAGCGAGCATGGATGAATCGATGAGAGCGCGCGCGTCTTTCAGCCGGCTCTTGGCCTCCTCGATGTCGATGCCGATGGTCTTCGCCTCGTCGAGGATGTCTTTCATCGACGAGAACTCCGCCTGGATGGCCCTGGTCATGAGGCCCTCGGCCTGCTCTATGACCTCCTTCGTCCTGGCCGTGGCCTCCTCGAACACCCGCCTATCGAGCGCGTCCTTCGCCCTCGTGAGCAGGATCTCCAGGTCGGCCACGTCTACGCCCATCGACGCGACAGCCTTGACCTTCTCACCGGCCTGTGCGAGGAGCCGGTCGCATTCTCCCTGGCCTATGGACTCTATCTTCTTGGTGGCTTCCTTCAGGCTCTCGGACGCGTCTTCGAACTGGAACGAGGCGATCTGCTGCCTCGCCCTGGTGAGGCATTCCCCGACTTCGTACACGTCCCCTTCTCCCTGATAGCCGTGGACGAACTGGTCGAGGCTCTGCAGCTTGTCGCTCATGGACCTCGTCATCGCCGAGTTGGCGGCCTCGTGGCTGCCCTTCGCGAAGTTGACCGCCTCTGCCATGTCCTCCTTCGCGAGGGAGTCGAGAGCCTTCTGGAGCGTGCCCTCCGCCTCCGTAGCATCCCCGCCCAGCTGCTTGCACAGCTTGACGGATTTGTCCGATGAGTCTATGAGCCCCATCACGCGGTCATACGAGAGCTTCTTGCATTCTGCCAGGCCCTTCTCGGCCGCCTGCGCGGTCGCCTCGTAGTCCTTCTCCTCGAACCGTTTCCGTGCGTCCGCAAGCAGGTCCTTGAGGCCCGCGCTCTCGACGCCGAGATCCGTCGTGAACTTCACTGCCTTCGTGAGCTCGACTATCTGGTCCCTCGCCTTGTAGAACTTCTCGAGGGAGGCGTCCACTTCCTTCTGGCTCCTCTCGGCGTAGTCAATGGCCTCCTCGAACTTGCCGAGCTTGAGGTTGTCTCTCGCGGTGTTCAGGAGCATGATCGGCTTGGTCATGTCCACACCCACCTTGTTCGCGAGGACGAACCGGTCTCGCGCGCGTGCGATCACCTGGAGGACGGTGTCGAACTCAGCTTTGTGAACCTTCTCGTGCGCGGTGTTCAGGGCGTGCAAGGCCTCGATGTACTTCTTCTCCTTGAACGCGGTCTGGGCCTCGTCGAGGAGCTGCTGCTGGAGCGTGACGTCCTCCTTCGCGTTCTTCATCTTCTTGATGTTCTCGCGAGTGTCCCTGACGAGCTCCTGGAAGCGCGTTGAGATGGCGGTCTCGCCGTCCACCTCCGCCTTCTTGGCATATGAGAGTGACTCCTTGAACTTCAGCTCGCTCAACGCGCTCTTCGCGCGCTCGATGTGGCTCTTCACGCGCGCGAAATCCGCACCGAGGTCCTCTCCTGCAGAGCACAACTCCTCGGCCCTCGAGACGGACGCGTTGATCTGGTTCTTCAGGTCCTCTCCCGCCCCCTGAAGGACGTCCTGGACCTGGCGCACGCACTCCGCGTACTCTTGGTCCTCTAGAGACGCCTTCGCCCGGATGAGCTCGTCCTCGAAGATCGAGACGTCGTCGCCGGAGTCCTTCGCCTGCATTATGGTTTCCTGGGCCTGAGAGAAGAGCGTCGAGAGCGCTTCGTGCATGGCTTTCTCGGCGACGTCGTAGGCGTTTTTTGCGAGTTTCATCGCCCCCTCGAGGTCCTCGGCCACCAGTCGTTCTTTTGACTTCTCCAGCATCTCAGAGGCGGAGGTCGCGTCTCCACTCGCGTTCTGGATCAGCCCGATGAGTTCGTCGACCGAGTCACCGACCTCGCCGGTCTTCTGGATGAAAGCGGCCTTGGCAGACTCCTTCGCCTTCCTGACATGGCCGATGGCTGTCTGGTAGTCCTTGCTGGCCATCGCCGCCTGGAAGTCCTGCATGGGCTTCTCAGTCTCGGAGGTGTCGGCGTCAACGTCTTCGCACTGTTTCAAGAACTCCTTGAGTGATTCGAACTCCTTCTCTGCGACCTCCCTGTTCCTGGTCGCCTCCTTCGTCTTTTCTTCGAGCTGCTTGGCTAGTTGGAGGCTCTTTAGGTAGTTACCCGAGGTCGCCGGCAAATCAAACCTGCTCCGTTGGGTCAAGCTCCCGGGGGTCTGGAGGGAGTTCCCTGACTCCGTTGTGGGTTATCATTTCTTGGTGCTCATTTAAACG
>Ga0172366_10000075_pt1 | contig 53586 bp, 55 predicted proteins | sample LakKivSesite69cm_FD_114533 | JGI IMG/M metagenome (GOLD analysis project Ga0172366, IMG submission 114533) | Sediment microbial communities from Lake Kivu, Rwanda - Sediment site 69cm | ecosystem: Environmental > Aquatic > Freshwater > Lake > Sediment | place: Rwanda: Western Province, Lake...
ATTCCATTCAATCTACTAATGTTCTCGATAATATTAGCTTCCCTGATTCCCATGTTGGTTTTTAACTTTACATACCAATTGTTGAATAAGCAAAGTGTCAAAAGAAAATCATCCATAATTAGATTCTATCATGCGATGACTTTCATAGTAAATGAAGCTATTTTTTTAATAATAATTTCAACATTAATTGGCGGATTGATATTTGTGGAAATACATATTAAATCCCAGTGGATAGTATCAATTTTAATGTTGGGTTCTTACTTATTGTATTTCTTTACGTCTGTAATATGGTCTAGATGCCGTTTTTCAGTAGCCTACCAAGAAGTCATTTCTGATTGGGGAAAAAGAGACTTTGAAAAATATACGCGGTGTATTTACTCGTGGATAGCTTTGTATACTATTTTGTCTCTAATTTTAATTTTATTTTATTTGTTTAAAAATAATTGTGCCCAACAGAACGCAATATGGTTAGGTTATCTAGTAGTACTTTCTTCAATGTGGTTAATTTCATTCGCAGTTCTATGGATAATACCCTCTGATGACTACGCACCTATATTAAAATCAATAAGAATATTAAGATTGCGTGAATAATCATAAACTTTATAAACAAAAACATTTTAATCAAAATAACAGGTCAAAATGAATTTTGGCGATAATCGGCGAAAAGACACATTATTTAAGCGATGGGAAAGTTGGGCACGGATTGCAATAAAAGTATTCCCTTATATCAAAGATAAAGAAACTATGCGTGAGGTAGATTGTATTGAAAAATTGTTTGGATCAAGGTCTTATAGAAAAAATGCTAGAATACTTGATATCTGTTGTGGCTGGGGAAGACATTGTTTAGAGTTGTCAAATCGTAATTATAATTATGTATATGGTGTAGATATATCTAAAACTTTTATCGAATACGCTAAAAATGCAGATTGTAAGAAAAAAATTAAATTTATAAGAGACGATATAATGAGTTTAAATTTTATAAAGGAATTTGATGTTGTTTTAAGTTTTTGGCACAGTATAGGTTTATATGATACTAAAGATGATAACTCTAATTTCTTCAAAAAAATTTATACATTTCTTAAACCTTCAGGAAAGCTATTCATAGATGCTGCGAATGGCGATCGCGATTTATGTAGAATAGAAATGGCGGAAACAAATAAATATATGTTAAACACAAAACACTATTGGTATCTCAGAAAAAGAGGTGCATTAGCGTTAAGTGAAGTAGAGGCAAACAAGCTTGAAAAAATGCTCTACTACTCACTTTCTGTTTACGAAAATATTAAGGAACCCAAATTTAAGAAAAGAACTATGTCTACTGAAATCGGAGAGAGTTATTTTAGTACCATTAATGAAGATGATTTTACTCCGGGTTCTAGATATTGGGAGTATGATAACCATCAAAATGTGTTACGATTAAAAGAAATGAAAAAAATCTTTTTCAAAAAAAATATGAAATATCGGGTCTATGAAGCCATAATATCACCAATTACACCACCTTTGTTTACTGCCAAAAATATCTTTGTTAGGATATACCCCAAAATGGAGCTGGTGGATTTGTTAAAAGCAAGCGGTTTTAAAATATGTAAAATATATGGTGATTTTCAAATGAATAAATACTCTATAGTTTCACCAAGATTGATAGTTCTTGCCCAAAAATTGCCAGATAAACTTCTGTAAATCCATTCAAAATTAAGTTTGTCTAGCGATATTAACATTTAAAAATCCAAGCATTTTCCTATTGAAAAGAGGAAATTTTAAAGTATAATCTACCATGGTCCAACAGCTAATATTAAATGGTATAATTGCAGGCAGCATTTACGCTCTGATTGGTTTGAGTTTTACAATTATTTACCGAACCGTTAAATTCTTCCACTTTGCTCATGGAGTTGTTTATACCGCCGGAGCTTATTGTGCTTATGCTCTGATAACCTTCTTAAATTTTAATATCATCCCGGCTTTTGCTATTTCTGTGGTCTTTACCTGTATGCTTGGAATGGTGATTGATAAGACAACTTATTTACCTTTGAGAAAACAAAAATCGCCACCATTGGTTCTGTTGATAGCCTCTTTCGGTATTTTTATCTTTTTGCAGAACCTCATTGCTTTATTATTTGGTAATCAAATTTTAACCATAAGAACTGGTCCAATAAAGGAAGGACACCAGATTTTTGGCGCGGTTATTACTGACAATCAAATTATAATTTTAATTGTCTCTATTGCTTTGATGTTTCTTTTGTGGTTATTTATTCAGAGAACTAAACTTGGCAAGGCAATGCGGGCTGTTTCAGATGATTCTATTGCCGCAAGCGTTGTGGGCATAAATCCAAATAAAACAATATTAAGTGCCTTTGCTATAGGCTCAGCATTGGCCGGAGCATCAGGCATTTTAATCTCATTAGAAACTAATATTGAACCAACAATGGGCTTTACAGCAATATTAAAGGGCATTATTGCTGCAATCATCGGTGGCATTAGTAGTGTTCCAGGAGCAATGCTTGGTGGTTTCTTCTTAGGAATTGTTGAAAACTTGGGAATCTGGCACATTCAGGCAGGCTGGAAAGATTCAATTGCATTTGCTATATTAATCATTTTCCTGTTATTCAGACCAGGGGGAATATTTAATGTAAAACCGGAAAAGGAGGAAATATGAAAAACATTAATGAGGAAGTTAAAAAAAGCATAAGTAATCTTTTATCGGAAGCCAAAGATGGAATTACAGTTGCAGAAGGCCTAATTAACAGACAATTGTTTAAAGACGCGATTATTCAATCTTGGAGTGCGGCTGAAAAAGCACTTACAAGCATATGGATATTTTCTGGTATCACGAAGCCGGAAGCCACACACAAAGAGAGTATTTGTATAGAGTTGTCTGACTTGGTAGAAGGCCTGCCGGATGATGAACCCGAGATTAAATTTGTTAAAAACTTGTATAATAATGCTACCAGTTTAGAGAATATATTTCAAAAAATAAACACGAAAGCGAATTTTTCCCAACGTGATGCTGTAAACGCTTTTGAAAATAGTAAAGCTATAGTGCTGGAGATAGAGAAGCATCTTTATACTAAAATTTGCGGACATTGAAAAATGGAATATCTACTGCATATATTGGTAATCTCAGGTATTTATGTTATACTTACTACCAGTTTGAATCTTATCGTAGGCTACACTGGATTGCCTTCATTAGGGCATGCCGCATTTAGTTGTGTGGCGGCTTATGTTTCAAGTTTATTGGCTTTAAATCTTGGCGTTTCACCTTGGATTGGACTTATAATTGGTGCTTGCGTTGCAGGAATCTTTGGTTTAGTAATCGGTTTATCTTCCTTAAGGCTAAAGGGTGATTATCTTGCTTTAGCTACCTTTGGGTTTGGTATTATCGTTTACTCCATTGCAAAAAATTGGGTTTCTGTAACAAGGGGACCGATGGGTTTGCCAGGAATCCCGGGCTTTACTCTTTTCGGCTTTGCACTTTCAGAAATATGGTCTTATTTGCTATTGGTGATTATATTTGTTTTATTGGTTTTGTTTGTTATCAATAGAATTGTTAAAGCGCCTTTTGGTCGTGTTTTGAAATCAATAAGAGAAGACGAAGTTGCTTCAGAAATTCTTGGCAAGAATACTGCAAAATACAAATTGATTGCTTTTGTAATAGGCGCAGTTTTTGCCGGCGTCGCTGGAAGCCTTTATGCACATTATATTACATTTATTGATCCATCAAGTTTTACGGTTATGGAATCAATTACAATATTGTTAATGGTTGTTTTTGGTGGTATGGCAAGTATTCCTGGTTCAATAGTCGGCGCAATAATCCTTGTTATGTTTCCGGAAGCATTAAGATTTTTGGGCATGCCAAGTGCAATCGCAGCTAACACAAGACAAATGATTTATGGTTTGATGTTAATTATCTTAATGATATGGCGACCGCAAGGTCTGCTGGGTAAATACAGGTTTAAATAAGATGATACTTGAAATAAAGAATTTAACAAAAGACTTTGACGGCTTAAAGGCAGTGAATAATCTAACAATGGAAATAGAAAGGGCAAAAATCACAAGCCTCATCGGTCCTAATGGTGCTGGCAAGACAACAGTTTTCAATATAATAACAGGTTTATTAAAACCAGATAAAGGTGAAATTAAATTCAAAGATAAAAAAATCATGAATTGGGACCCGCATAAAATAGCACAACTAGGCATCACGAGAACATTTCAAAATATCAGACTGTTTCCGCAGATGACTGTGCTTGATAATATGTTATTGGCAACAAAGTATAAAAAAGGCGAAAAATTGTCAGCCGCATTATTGCAATCAAAGATAATGAAAAATGAAGATGGCGAAAACAGGAAAAAGGCTTTAAATTTACTTGAATTTATTGGTTTAGCAAATAAAAAAGACGCTCTTGCTGAGGAACTTTCACACGGACAAAGAAGACTGCTTGAGATTGCAAGAGCATTAGCAACCAACTCTGAACTTTTGCTTCTTGATGAACCGACTGCTGGTGTTTTTCCGGAGATGAAAATAAAAATACTTGGAATAATTAAAAATTTAAAAGAATCCGGTAAAACAATCTTGTTTATTGAGCATGATATGTCTGTTGTAACTGAAATTTCGGATAAAATAGTCGTTATGAACTATGGCGAAAAGATTGCCGAAGGTAAACCAGAAGAGATAGTAAAAAATAAAGAAGTTATTAAGGCATATCTTGGTGAGATTGAGTCTCAATGATTACAGTGATAAAGAAGCCGATTACGGTGATAATAACAAAAATAAAAAAATGAATAAAGAAAATACACACTTATTGAAAGTTGAGAATCTATTTGTTAATTACGGCACCGTTGAAGCTTTGAAAAATGTTTCATTTCATATTAACGAAGGCGAAATCATCGCTTTGCTTGGTCCTAATGGTGCAGGTAAATCAACTGCTTTAAAGGCGATATGTGGATTACTTGAAGCAACAAATGGCAGAATTGTTTCAGGTGAAGTAAAATTTGAAGGTAAATCAATCAAAAATATGCAACCCTATGATTTGGTTAAAAAAGGAATATCGCTTGTGCCAGAAGGAAGAAGAGTATTCACGACGATGACGGTGCAAGAAAATTTGGAAATGGGAGCGTTTACGAGAAATAAGATACAAAATACAGGATACACGATGCAGGATAGTTTAGAAAAAATATTTTCGCTGTTTCCTGTTCTTAAGGAAAGAAGAAAACAGAAGGCTGGGACTTTATCAAGTGGTGAGCAACAGATGTTGGCAATTGGCAGGGCATTGATGTTAAAACCAAAATTGTTATTACTTGACGAACCTTCTTTAGGATTATCGCCCAATTATGTAAATACAGTCTTTGAAAAATTGAAAGAAATCAATAGAGATGGAACAACAATTTTACTTGTTGAGCAGAATGTCAAAAAAGCATTGCAGTATGCTAATCGTGCTTATGTTTTCAAAATCGGTGGAATAGCGTTTGAAGGCAGTGGTGAAGAACTTTTGAAAAGCAAGGCGATAGAGAAATCGTTTCTTGGATGATTCATACTTCTTGATTTTTTACAAATTTCGAATATAATTTATTATGATTAATAAAACTATAGGGGAAACTAAACAATTACGGGAGGTCAACTATGAATAGAAATTTTACTAGAAATGAGTCTATAGATATTACGATGGCAACGTATCAGGTAGCAGGGGTGCTTATGACACATTACAGCGCAATTCGTGCTGCCCTAGCCCTTGGATTTCTAACCGTTAGCTACGTAATACTTACCAGTATCTTCATTGATCTGGCAGATAAATGTCCCACAACAATGCATTTGGTCTCGACATTCTTTGCAATTCTTTTTTATGCAGCGGGCTTGTGGTTCGATTATATTTTCCTCAAAAAAACCCGTCAGGCTCAAAAAATAATGGACAGCATTGAGAAACTTAAGGCAACTGATTTTGATAGCACTCAGTTATTTTATTGGGAAGAAGAACAGAAAATAAGATGTATAGAGGTAGGATTTTTTAAAGGAGCCACCAAAGTCGAAAACATTATATATCTTGTTTTAGGTATTCCCCATTTGCTCACATTTCTTATTGTTTTATGCAAAGTGATTAGGTAGAAATTTTTTTTCTAATATTAACGAGATTTGTAGCAATTCTATGTCTTCAAAATCGGCGAGATTGCATTTGAAGGAACTAGCGATGAGCTTTTGAAGAGCAAGGCGATTGAGAAATCGTTTTTAGGTAGCTAACTAACATACATGCTTCCTTCTTGACTTCATATTTAAAATAGGTTATAATTTATTATGAATAAATGGATTGTTAGTTGGAATTTTAATAGACCTTATTACAAACCCGGAGATAATGGAGAAGTACATTTCAGACTCAATAATAAGGGTAATTCATTATTATACCTCGCGAATATAGGTATTCAATTTAAATACCAAAAAATAGAGAGAAAATACTATGCATTAAAATGCAGTCATCAAATTAGACCCTTGTCAGAAGCACATATAGGTTCTATTAGATTTCAAATTCCAGAATCAATTACAGGCATTGAGTTCTACAGAATGACTTACCATTTATACAAGTATTCATTTAAGACTTATTCATATAAAGATTTAGGAGTTTTCTGGAGTGATTGGAACTATTATGTAAAAATAATACCAACGCCAAATTTAAGAGCATTTATTAGTAGAGGACTTCATCCTGCGGATAAATTTATTGCTGATTCTATAGTCGAAATGATTAAAGAATGGGGATTCGAGACATATACTGTTGGATTAGAGATAATTGTTGACCGTAAAAAGGTTAAAAAAGAAATTAGAGAAAGGCTTATAAAATCTGATTGTCTTATTGCTATAGCCACTCCCCGATATTATGATTGTCTTGAAGGGTTATGGCGGACACTAGAATGGCTCCAAGGTGAAGTTGGTGTAGCATATGGTTTAAATAGACCAATTTTAGTCGTCAAAGACAAAAATGTAAGATTGGGTGGTTTGGCAGGTGAGTTTAAAAAATATTCCATATCATTCGATTCTATTAATTTAGAGAGTTTCAAAAATGATTTAGGTAAAATAATGCCTCCATTTAGAAGATGGATTTCTAAGAGAAAAAGACATGATTTCTTAAAAGCTATTGCATCCATAGGCATACCATTGGGCGTTGGTGGAATTTTTGGATATTTAATAGGCAGGTCCAAAAGGTAAAGGATGAAAAAAATCAACATTGAAACCCTAAAAATCGGCATTAGAGCGCAGGATATTCAAACTGGGCTTCAAGATGTCCAAGTCGGACCTTTAGACGTTGAAACAAAAAATATAAGACTTGTCGGTATGGCAGAAAGACTAGCTATCCATATTCGCGGCGCCGACGTAATTAGTGACTGTAAAAAATTAGAATATATTGCTAGCCAACTTGGAATAGAACCATTAGCTTTACCTCAAGTTCTTAACGTTCTTGAGGAACTTGACCTGGTTACAGTTCATAAAAAAGAAAAGAAAATAGTACAGGTAGATGAACGCGTTCCTTATTTCAGCGACATTTACTCATTAGCGGGCGACTATTTCAAAAACTCAAAACCATCCGAAATTGAAGAAGCAACAATTGAAATTTGCGATTTGCTTTCGACAACTCCCATAACAGAACAAACAGTAAAACAAAAGATTGGACTTAGAGATAAAGAATTAAAAATGGTCTTGGATATAGGGAAAAGTGGCAAAATCATAAATGAATACACTTCAAAGAAAACTAAAGAGACGATATTTTACTCTCCTTTATATTGGATAGAGAACTCTGATACAATTGAGAATATGTACAAACTTCTGAAGGAATTCGGCGCTGATGAAGTCTATAATGCTTTAAAAAAGATAAAAGATTATCAGGGACTTCCTTTGACCGATGATTTACTGAAAGGCAATTATGAGACATTACAAAAAGATATGAAAATTATTAACGAGGCAATACGACGAGGAATTATTTTAGCACCGGCCGTGGATTCTTTTAAAGGAAGACGAAACTTTGCTTTCATTCCGTCTGTAGGAATTGCAATCGAAGAAAAATTTATTTTAGAAAAAGCTATGGCCTTATTGGCCTGTGTTAGATATGGTGAGCATTTCGGTCTTATTACAAAAATAAAATATCCGGAAGCAATTCTTGATAAATTACTTTCTCCTCCGCATAGAATAGGATCTCATACCGAAATAAGAAGGCAATATGCAATCCTGATAGGCAGAGGCATAGGTAAAATTTATCCTGATAGGACAAACCATGGTAAATATTATTTTGAATTATTTCCAACAGAAGAGAATTTAAAAGCAATCAAATTGGCAAAAAGTATGTTAAAAATTGGTGAGGTTTTGGAAGATAAGGGACTATTTAGAAATTTGCAAAGAATGCTTTTTTATCCGGGTACTTACGAAGAGTCATTAAGGACGTTACCTAAATTGAAGGCACCAGCATTTATATCAAGTGAGACACAAGAGAGCATTCAGGATGTTTTAAATAATACAATGGATATTCTAAGGGGTGCATAATATGTCTAAAGATCTCGAGTTGAAAATTCGCATGAACAATATATTTTGGGCATTGGGTTGTTATACACGCGTTGACGTGAAACTTGCAGAACATACTTTTAAAGAAAAGTCTCCATTAGAACTAACAGATATTGATATTCTTGGTATTAGAATTCTTCCGGATTTTGCTATTAATTTTTTATTAGCAGATTGCACTTCAAACAGAAATATTATTAGAAGTCCGATACAAAGAGTATTCTGGTTAAGGGGCGTTATGGAATTTTTTAATGCCTCACATAGTTATCTATGTTTGGGATCCAATAATCCAATTCAAGAAACACAACGTGTCGTAGCTCAAAAGCTCGGTGTGACAATTTTAAATGAAGACAATTTAGCTAATCTTGAAAAAAGAATAATAAATTCTGATGCTCCTCAATTACAATTAAATAAATTTGAACCCTGGCTATATTTTGAACATAATCTTACAGTTCTATCCAAAGATTTGTCACGATTGATAAGTTTTAGAAAATATAATTATTGGTTAAATCCCAAATATCAAAATTTACATGCAATAATATCGATTGTAAAAAAACATAATAGATTCGTAAATGAGAAAGATAAATTACATAAAGCTCTAATTTTTGACTTATTAACCTTGTTTGTTTTATCTCTTCTTCAAATGAGTGCGTATGTTTTTAATATTAACCCTGAAAATCCTGAAATGGAATTAAAATCTTACTTTTATGGCGGTTACATAGAGATGAAAAAACGTCGAGAGATTGTTGACAATATAAAAAAAATAATCAACTCACAAAATCAGAAATTGTTATTTGATGATATACTAAAACTTGACCCAGATTATTTAACTAATTTATTTGAAATAGGCTTTAGATTTCTAAATAAGCCCTATGATGCAAGTCAAGTATTACGCTATTTACAGGTATTTCTTTTTGAAAAAATTCTTTATAATGAACAAAATCAGCAAGGAATGGAATATTTAGAGAGTTTTCCGGAAATAACAAAAAAATTGACAAGAGATATAATAAAGTTCTTCTGCAACGCAACAAGTCTAACAGAAAAACTATTTATTTGATTAAATTTAACTGTCAAGATATTGGAAAAGTGAGACACACATTTTAAAAAGCAAAAATACTCACGTAATCAATGAAAAAAGAAATGACCAATATCAATACCTATCGCTAATCATAAATCTGATATCACTGGTTTTCAAAAAATATTAGGGGTTTATTATTCCCAAAGTTTAATTTGTATCTTTTAATTATTTCACGAACATCTTCTAAAAATGCAATTAATTTATTTCTGTCTTAAACATCAGCACAATGATTTCTTTATCGCGGCGAAGTTTACCCTTGACTTTGTTCTTTTTTAATGCATAATTATCTGAAACAATGGCAACAAAAATCGCACTCATCGAATTAAACGAGGGTCTCTGGAAGCCCGGAACTTTTCTGAGGCATAGCAGTATTGAGCCATTGGCCATAGAGTATATAGGCGCTGCAGCTAAAGTCGAGGGGTTTGAGGTTGAAATAATCCAGCAACAACATAAATCAGACAAGGAAGTACTTCAGGAAATTATAGACTTTTCGCCTGAACTCGTTGGATTTTCTGTAATGACTTATAATTATCCGGCTTCTTTGTCTCTGGCAAAAAAGATTAAACAACATAATCCTGAAATATTAACAGTATTTGGTGGCTATCATCCCTCTTTCTTTCCTGAAATAGTCAAAGAAGACGCCATTGATTTTGTGATAATAGGCGAAGGAGAAGAGACATTTAGAGAACTTTTACAGGTTCTTAATTCGGAAAGAAATCTTAAAGAAGTAAAGGGATTAGCTTTTTATGACGGCAAAGTCCATATCAATGAACCCCGTGAGCGTATAAAGGATCTCGATTCCTTACCCAATCCTTTAAGAGATTATGACATATTAAAAGAATGCAGAATTAGCGGCCTTAATTATCCTCCATTATCAAAGCAAAACTGTGTTGCTCAAATTTTATATTCCAGAGGTTGCCCTCATAACTGCACCTTCTGTTGCTCACCGTTTCTATATGGCAGAAAAGTATATTTCAGAAATCCTGAAAAAGTTGCAGATGAAATGCAAGAAATTAAAGAAAGGTTTAACACAAATTATTTCTATTTTGCCGACCTCAGTTTCAATTTAAGCAAACAGAGAGTAATCGCCTTATGTCAGGAAATCAAGACGAGAAAACTTGACACAAACTGGTTTTGTATGTGTAGAGTTGATAACATTGACGAAGAACTTCTGAGAACAATGAAAGAAGCGGGTTGTTCAAGAATTGGCTTTGGCATTGATGCCCTATACGAAAAAACTCTAAAGAGAGTAAAACCCGGGCAGAAAATCACAATGGAAAAAACATATAAGGCACTTGAGCTTGCTAATGCCTCAGGAATCATTGTGCGCACTTTTATCATAATCGGTTATCCCTGGGAAACAAAAGAAGATTTAGACGATGCTAAAGAAATTTTGGAAACCTTACCAATTGACGAGCTTCGTATCGGGCTTTTAACACCATTACCTGGTTCTGCAATCTATGAAGAATTTAAAAAAGAAAGATTGATTTTGACTGATGACTTCTCAAAATACACGACTGAAGAATACATCATTAAAAATCCTAATTTCAGTCCTGAAGCAATAGCTGAATTTAGAGAAAAAGTTTTTCGGGAATTTTATCAAAGCAAGGAATATGAGAAAAGAAAGAATGAAAAGATAAAGAAATATCCTTACCTCAAGCAATCATATGATGAGTTTTTTGAATTTCTAAATGAGAAGGGAATTTTAAGATAAAACACAGAAGTAGATAGTACGTCGGTATTTCGTGGCCAGCTTTTTTCTAACTATGACTGTTTCCAGAGTAAATCAAAATATTCTCTATAAGAATGGGCAATTTCCTTGTTGTCTATTAGAAATACGACAGGATATTCTAAGGATACCAAAATAATTGCAACTTTATTGCCAAAAATCCATATTGTCTGTGGCTGTTGGATTTCTTTTGGTAAGAATTTAGTTTGGGTCAAATCCTGTTTTTTGAGCATTTTATAATATTCTCGGCCTTCTTTTGTGTCGGCAATTAAGATTTTTCTTTTGATTCTTAATTTCACTCTTTTTCTGGCGAATTGCTCTAAATAGAAAGGAAGAATGATTGGCGCTTTGCCAGTAGAGCCTATTGTGAGCCATTCCTTTCTCTCTTTCAGAATCATTTCCATGACTGATTTCAAACCTTCGACTCCTTCATAGACCTCGCATAGTATCTTTGTCTTTACGCTGTCAAATTTTTTGTTGATTTCTGGTAATATCTTCTGAATTTCTTCCACTCTTTCCATTGCAATATTAAGAATTCGCTCGGGATGCACTGACTTGAAGGTCTTTTTTCCTGACTTAACTGTATAAGAAACAAGACCTTTATGTATCAACCTGTTTAAGGCATCATAAACTTGTCTTCTGTGTAAATTGGTTTTTTTTGCGAGATTGCCGGCAAGAGAGCTGCCTGAATCAATCAACACCAGATACACTTTTATTTCATTGTTTGATAAGCCTAATCTTGTCAAAACTTCATGAACTGTCATGGGAATTTGTGCAGTCTGCTGTTTTTAAATTTTGTGGTATCAAATGCTACCGCACAGATTTATATAGAAGCCCTTCTCTACTGAAGAATAGCTAATAGGACGTCCTATGGGCTTGTTTCATGGGGAGCTTCATCGCTCCCTTTTTTAAAAAAATTATTTGGCTTTATTTTATTCTTTCATTATTTCCTTCAAGAAATTTTCTCTTCTCAATAAGATCGGAAAATTGATAGTCAATGACATTGTTTCATGAAGGCGTCACGTCAATTATAGATTTGGGATTGCGAAAAAGACCCGAGTGAGATGTCTGTGTCCATTTATAACATATAAAAAGTAAATTTTTGAAAGATTAATTCGATAGTTGCGCCACAATGATAGCTCTGACTTTATCGGCAATTTCATTAGGATTTAGAGAACAATTACAGACCTTGTAATCATTTTCGAAAATTTGTGATTTTTCTGAATTGTAATCAAATAAGATGGTAATTAAAGACTGTCCAGATTTTGTTTCCCAGCCGATTGAATCGGGATTAGGGTCTTCTATCTTAGAGAAACGAATATCAAGAATTTTTCCAACTTTCCGTATGATATTACGAACAGAATTTCTTTTCTGAAGTTTTACGTCGCTCACATACTATTTCTTACTTTCTTCTTTCTTCAATTCCTTTGCTTCTTCCAAAATGTGTTCTAAAATTTCAATGGCTTTATTAAGAGTCTTGATATCAACGTCAATTTCTTTTTTATCTTCCGGAAAAGACAATAATTCTGACAAAGATATATCGAGAGCCTTAGCAACTTTCTCCAAAGACGTAATTGACGGATTTATTTCAGCTCTTTCCATTTTTCCAATAAGGGTTTGATGCAATCTTGCTTTTTCGGCTAACTGCACTTGGGACATATTTTTAATTTTTCTTAATCCTCTAATTTTTTGAGCAACCTTTTGCACTATAGATTTTTTATCCATAAGCAAAAATATATCCGAAATAGTCCATAACTCCAGAATAATTTATGATTATATTGCTTGACAATAAGCATAAATGGTATATAATTAAGGGATTTTTAAGAAAGGAGGCGCCTATGACTGAAAAAAAACAACATTCCGGGCAAAAGGAATGAAATGGCGGCACCAAGCCAAAGACGAAGGTCTTTGGGTGCAAAAGGCTAAAGAAAGGAGATAAACATGCTTAAAAAAATAGGAATAAATCTTTATAAGTCATTAGTAATCCTTATCATTGTTCCGGTAATCATTACCGCCCAAACCTTGCGCTGGTCATTTATATCAGATGGCCCCGCACACCAAGACGACGAGGTCTATAAGGTAATTCGCGCATCGGATGGATATGTTTACGCTGTTGGATACCAAACGACGTCTTATGGTAAAGACATTACAGTGATGAAATTTTCTCGATGGGGTGTCCAACAATGGGCCTACAGAACTTTATGGCCGGGCGACGATGTAGGTTGTGACATTATCTATGCCGGCGGCAATCTTTATGTGGCAGGATATGCAACAGGTCAAGGTAAAGAGTTCGTGGTCCTGAGTCTTAATACATCAGGAAATTACCGCTGGAGTTGGATATCCGACGGACCTGACCATGCCGACGACGAGGCTTTCTCAATCTGTTATGGTGGTAGTTACGTTTATGCAGCAGGTTATCAAACGAATGGAGGTGACAAGGATATTACGGTTTTTAAGCTTTCTACTTCGGGTGTTTCGCAATGGGCATATCGCTCATACTGGTCATACGACGATGAGGGTTATGACATCATTTATGGCAGTGACGGTAATCTTTACATCGCAGGATACGCCGGTGGCGGCGGCACGAATCTAAAAGATTTTGTAGCGTTGAGTCTCGACGCATCAGGCGGCGAACGCTGGTCATGGATATCTGACGGTTCAGCAAACCAAGATGATGAAGCTTTTTCAGTTGTTTATAGTAGTGGTTATGTCTATGCAGCAGGTTATAAAACTTTTTCTAGTAAACACATTGAAATTGACTGTCTAAGTGCATCAGGCACACCGCAGTGGGCTTACCGAACCTACTGGAGCTATGATGATGTTGGCTTTGACATTGTTTACGGCAGTGATGGCAATCTATATGTTGCAGGATATGCTAATGGCGGCGGCACGAACATGAAAGATTTTGCAGTTTTAAGTGTTAATACTTCAGGCAGTGAACGCTGGTCGTGGATATCTGATGGTTCAGCTCATCAAGATGACGAGGCGCGTGCAATTTGTTATGCAGGTAACTATGTCTGTGCTGTTGGCTATAAAACAATGAGCGGCTCCGGCAAAGACATTGAAGTTGATTGCCTTAATACATCAGGCACACCGCAATGGGCTTATCGCACTTTATGGAGCGGTAATGACATTGGTTACTCAATAGCATACGATGGCTGGCTTTACGTTGGCGGCTATTGTACAGGTCAAGGAAGAGAATTTACAGTATTGAGTTTAGATCCGCCAGTAGCGATAACAGAAGATAATGACATGAACCAAAAAATGAGCTACTTGATTAAAGGCTACCCGAACCCCATGCAGAATTCAATCACTTTCGCCATAACTGCAAAAACGCCAGGCATCTTCAATCTTAAAATATACGATCAAAGTGGTAAGCTCGTTAAGGCACTAACGAATGACGAATTTCTTACTGATAGTCACGAAATTCTCTGGGATGGCAAGGATGACAATGGCAAAAACTGCTCTGCCGGAGTATACTTTTGCAAGATTGAAACACAGAACTTGAGCAAGGTTATGAAGATTGTAAAATTAGAATAAAAAAACAGCAAGAGCCGGGTTCAATTCCCGGCTCTTTCCCCTAATAAGCCTTTATTCTTTGCAAAGGAATCTCTTTCCTTCTTTTGTAATTATAGACAATTTATGTTTATCAATAAAATCCTTACCAATAAAACAGGGTATCTTCCCTAACAGATGACCTTTGATTAATGGCACGCCAACATAAATGGGATGTTCAAATTCAATCAGCTGGTTATTTATATCTCTGAAAAATATCTTGTAGTTCCCCAATTCTCTTATATCCAACTTAACAAAACCCAGAGAAACAGGACTCTTGTCGATAGTTTTCAGTTCTGAATAAGGGATTCTTTTCCCTTTCAATGAATCTTCTGAGATAAAAGTAAAGGGGCAGCCCGTGTCAACGATTGCTGAAAAGGGATAGGGCGGCAGAGACTTGAATTTTAAGGAAAAATTTACAAGGATTCTGTCAAATCCCAAACTTTTGCCTTCGTAAAGCGGGACATCCATGAGAAACTCCTATAGTATCAGTACTTTTTCTTTCTTGGGTACAAATTCTACTACTGCTTTGCCTACATCCACACCTCTTTTTGACGCATCGGTTATGGCTTCATCAATAGTATCTCCGGCACTTATAACCTTTTTATCTTTTATTACTATAAATTTGTCGCCGAATTTTTTCTTTAAAATTTTCATGGAGCCATTTAGAAATGATAAGTCTTCGCCGAAGGCATTCAAATCTTTAAGAACCTGTAAATTTGAATTATTTAAATCAGTCATTTTCCTCTTTACAAAATAATCATTTATATCTTATAAACCTTTCGTTCTATTTCACAAACTCGACATTTTTCAAACCCTTAAATGCTTTGTCGCCAGTAAGAAACCTGATTCCTTTATCAGATGCTAATACATAGCCAATGCAATCCATATAAGACAATCCGAGTTTTCTATGTTCTAATTTAAATTGCATGGCTTTTTTTATAGTGCTATCATCTATGGCAATACAAAATGAAACAAAAAAATTATAATAATATTCTGCCTTTTCCTCGTTATGGTCTCTTAACAATGCGTAGTAAAGCTCCATTAAATTTAGTCTTGTCGTAATGATTTTTTCCGACAAGTAATCTTTGTATTTTCTATTGCCGTATACAATTTCTAATAGAGCGTAAGTGTCTGCAAAAAACATTTTAATTAGTGTTCTGGCTGCCAACCAGCCTTAATTTCATCCTTAATGTCCTGCACAGGTCTTTTGGGTTTAAGAGAACTAAAAATCTTTCTTAAATCCGGTTTCTTCGTTATCTCAACGATTACCTCTTCTTTTGGCTTGAGTTCTTCATTTTTAACAATCTCTTTTGGCAATATAATGCCTAAAGAGTTTCCCCACTGTCTTACCATTGCCTGAATTTTCATATAATATAATGTTAGATTATATTTATAAATCTTTCTATTTTACGAACTCGACATTCCTTAAATCTTTAAACTCCTTATCGCCGGTGAGAAATTTTACACCATATCTCAGTGCAGTTGCATAACCAACCACATCCGGCATTGATAATTTTTTTCCCTTATTGAGCAGCTTAAAATCATTGGCTTCTTTAATTATATCATTATCAATGTCAACAACGTATTTTGAATATTCGTTCATTAATTCGTCTGCTAACTTTTCATTGAAATCTCTTAACAATTTGTAATGCAATTCAATGAGATTTAAAATTGTTATAATTGCTTTGACATTTTTGTATTTTACGTATAGAGGATTGGCCTTTAGAATCTCGATTATCGCATAAGTGTCAAAAAAATATATCTCGGCAACCTCGTTCATTTTTAGTCTTCTTCAGGCCATAGTTCTTCGTCAATTTCTCTCATTATTTGCTCAGTAGGTTTCTTCCATCCTTTCAAGGTGCCAAAGGTTTTTCGCAAGACATTTTCAGTTTCTGGTATTATCACTCTCAATTTCTGATTTGCTTTCAAATGTTCTTTTTCAGCTATTTTTTTAGGTATTACCAGAGCAAGTGATGAATTTCCCCATTTTCTTATCTTGCTTTCTATAACAGCCATTTTAGTTTTATTAAATAAAATTTTATAATAAAACTAAGTATAACTCATTTATAAATCTTCCGATTTTTTCTTAATCGCAAAATTTTGACCAAAATCCTCTGTAGATTTCAAAATCCCATTCGCGATCCACCTTGACAAATCAAATTTTCCTCTTATAATTAAATAGAGAGAAGTGCGTATGATTCTTTTAATAGAACCAGATAAAACTGTCAAGAAGAAACTCTGCGATTTGCTCAACAAAGAAAGGGTAATCGGTGTTGATTCTGTCCAGCAGTCGCTCGAGGTGCTGTGTAAATTCAAGAGTGATTTAAACGTAATAATCTTGAATATTCATCTACTTCGGGAGATTCTTTCAAATCAAATCGTCTTTAGATTGTGCCAGAAATTGTGCTTTGATACGCCACCAATACTAGGAATCTATAAAAACAGCGATAAAAAAATTAAGGAAGAATTTGAAAAAGACAACAAACAATATAGACTTATTGAATATAATGAGAAAGACTATAGTTTTCCAGGACAGTTTATTCAGGCAATGAAAGAAATCTATCCTGGATTGAATGCGGACATTGAAAAGGCAAGGGAATCCTGGAAGAAGGAAGAGAGGGGCGAAGATCTTACTAAAGTTCGCAAATGGATGAAAGAAGAGGGTCTTTATGTAGAAGAAGCACCAGTAATCTATATCGAAGATTTAAAAGAAGAAGCAAAGAAAAAAGGGGGGATAAAGAATGAGGTAGCAGAGAAGATAGCTGACATCGAAGAATCAGGATTATTAACCGAAGAACCTGAAAAAGAAGAAAAAATTACCCAAAGAATAGATGTAAATGAATATTATAAAAAGTTGTATTTTAAGTTTAAGAAAAAATACGATGAGCTTTTAAAATATGTTAAAGAATTAATGGATACGATTGAGAACCAATGAGTAATAAACCGTAAACCTGCATTGACACGGTCATAATTATTTGTATAATAGCAGTAATGCCGGGCTTGAACCTTGATGAGATAATCAGTTGTTTAGGGAAAGTTGCAAAGATACTACACGATAAACCAGAAGAAGCATTAGGTGAGTTAAGAGAAATAAGCTCATTGATTGACAGCCAGGTTCCTTATCGGGATGGTCATACTCAAAGAGTTACTGAACATTCTTTGAAAATAGGCAAACATCTCGGCTTAAAAGACGAAGAAATGGTTATTCTTGAAACCGCAGCCTTGCTTCATGATTTTGGCAAGATAGGCGTTGACGAAGAGATACTCTTAAAACCTTCCTCTCTAAACGATTGTGAGCGAGAAGAGGTTGAAAAACATGTTTTGCGAGGTTATTATGTATTACAGGGCTTCAAAGAACTTGAAGAGGTTATCAAAGGTGTCAAAAGTCATCATGAGCGTTATAATGGCGGCGGTTATCCTAATGGCTTGGCTAAGGACAACATACCCTTAATCGGCAGAATCATTGCAATAGTAGATGCCTATGATGCCATGACCTCAGAAAGACCTTACAGAAAAGCACGAACAAAACAAGAAGCAATTGAAGAATTAAAAACCTCTTCCGGCAAGCAGTTTGATCCTGAAATCGTCGAGGTTTTTATAGAGCTTTTAGGACAAGAGAAATAGAGGCTGTTATAGGCGTAAAAATATCAATTTAGGAAACCTTGGCTTCCATAACGAGTTTATTCACTTCCGGATGTAAAAAAGTTTCTTCTCCTGCTTTAAGCTTGAGAAAAGTCGCTATTTTCTTGGGAATCCTTACAGCCAATGAATTACCTGTCTTTGTTATTTTGGTTTTCATGCCGAGGCCCCATATTCCCTTTTCCTTCGCTATTTTTTCAATTTTTCTAGTTGTTTCTGTATCAGTAAATGATTCGCCACATTCACTGCAAACTTCTGCAGGAAAAGTTCCCAAGTAAATACCAAACATCTCTTCCCTTATCTTAGTTTTCTTCAACTTACCTTTTTGACAGATTGGACATTTCATTTTTACCATCTTGGTTTTACCCGTTTCGTAGCACAAAAACATGATTAAAGAAATCTAATTAACTCTTCTTCGTCAAGTTTCGCCTGCCTTAAAATTGATTTTATTGTTCCCATCTTAAGTTCTTTATGCAATGGCACAACACAACCCACCTTCTGAGGACATTCCTTGATTAAGAGAACATAACTTCCTTTTTGTCTTATACTTTTAAAGCCAAGTTTGTTACAAAGAATTTTAATTAATTCCTTACCTGACAATTTTTTGAGCTTTGACATTCTCAATCCCAAAGACAGTCATTATTGGTTTAACCTTTTTTTGTAATGGAAATTCGCTCAAGTAAAGTTCTGTAGCCTCTTTTAAATTATTTATAGCTTCTTCCAAAGTGTTGCCCTGGCTAACTGTACCAACTTCAGGGCATTCTGCTATATACATATCTTCTTCTTTATGAATTACAGCCGTAAAGATTTCCATGATTAATTCATAATGCTTTATCTTATAAACTTTTCGATGGAATGTTCTAAAGTCGGCAAAATTCCAGCTGAATCTTCAATTTTTTTGCACTTTCATATTCAAAGTGAATCTTAAGAGAAAGCCCAAAAGAAGGCATAATTACAAGTTTTGATGTTTCTTTTATTGGGGCGGGAACTGCTTTTAGTAAGTTTTTACGAGTATCTTCTCTCGGTCTTTAAGGAGACAGTCCCCGCCCACATCTTTCTCACATATAGGCTACGCCGTCAACTAAATTTATTATATATACTAACCAATCAAAGTCAACAAAAAGAAAGAAACAATAGTTGACGCCCACTCTTATTGATTCGAATTCAAAATAAACTTATCGAGAACTCTTCGCTTCTACCATAAGTTTATTCGCTTCCGGGTATATAAAGTAAAAGTAACTAAAGTTCAAACAACTTTTTTATAATTTCATCTATATGCCTCATAATTGAATTCTCAGCCATCCCAATTTTCTTTATTAAACGCTTTTTGTCTATGGCTCTTATTTGAAAAACCAGTGCAATCGAATTTATTTTTAAGCCATTTGACTTAGAGGGTTTAATTTCTAAAGTGTAAGGAAATCTAAGTGCCTGGATGTTTGAAGTGATGGGAATTATGATTGTTATTTCAAAGTCAGTATCAGTGAGAATTATTGCAGGTCTATTGCCTGTCTGTTCGTGACCCATGATTGCTGGAAACTCAGTCAGCCATATCTCGCCCTTTTTCATAGTGTTTTCTCAAATTCGACTAGGCATTCATCGCTGATTTTATCCCAGATTCTGAATTCCTTTTTTAAATCTAAAAATTTTTTAATGCCGTCGCAGTACAAAACTAAAGCTCTGCCAACTATTTCTTTCTTATTTAAGCCTAAAATACTTGAAGCTTCTTCTATTTCTGTTGAAATTTCTTTTGGTATGTTCACTTCCATATTTTTTTATAAGCGCAGGTATTTATAAATTTATCTTTACTGCATTATCTGAAAAACGATGCCTTGATTCTCATTAAAAAATTGATATAATATAAAAGAAACTATATGGCTTATTTCAGATGTTACAACTGCTGGACCCTTTTTAAATCTGACAGTAAGGATGATTATGATGAATGTCCAAAGTGCGGCAAACTGCTCTTCGTAGGGTCAGTTGAAGAAATGATTGAAGCTACCATTACTAATCCACGGGAGAAGCAAAAATACGAAAAAATATTAAAGAAATTAAAAAAAGAGCTTTCCAACAATAAAGACATTTACGAAGACTCTCTTGAAACAATTGCTGGCATGAGTTCAAGACATAAACCAGATGCCATTTATTATTACCTTTCTGATAAAAACAAGAAATTTCCTCTGATTTATGAAGTCGAAACCTGCGATTCAATTTTTAACAACAATACAATAAATCAATGCAGATTATTTTCACAGACAGCAAAGAACACCAGCGGCGAATTTTTCATCGTCGTGCCCAAAATATGCAACGGAAAGCGGGGATTTGACTTAGCCTATGAAATGTTAGAAGAAAATGTCATCAATCTTGATTATGCTGAGATAAAGACATTCTGACATAAGCCTCGAAGAGACAATTTCTTTTTTATTTCGCTCTGGCGATTTATTTCTACTCGAGGTTGAATAAAGATGATAAATCTTTTAATGCAGGAACAAGTCTCTGAAGCGTCTCCCATTGTATAACTGAGCGCAACACAAAATCCACAGCAAAATTCACCCAATCTTTTAATAGTTGTTCATTGTCAACAAAGGCGAATTCATGTTTTTGAATAAGCTCTTGTAAGGTTTTTTCATTTATCTCTTCCGGAATTAAATCAAAATGCTCCAAAATGTTAATTTGAGCGAAGTCATCGTATCTACGAAATTCCTTATAGTTTAACCCAAGTTTGATAATTTCTATCTCCTCGTCGATTTTTTCAATATAAGAACAAATCTTCTTTATCTCCTCACTTTTGCTTGTTTCACCAACAAATCTATGCCTGGATATACCACTTCCTGCAATATCTATTTTCTGCTTGAATTTTGCAAGTTCAAATGCCAATACTAAACACAGAGCAGATTCTTTAAATTTGTTTTTATTATAATACTCTTCTGCTCGTCTGTAAAAATCTTTTATTTTTTCTTCCTGTATTAGAGAAGCCAGCGAAATCGATTGCCAATTAATTTCCAGAATTTTTTCTGATATTTCCTTAAGCGCTGTTTTAGTTAATTCATATTGGTCCAAAATCTGAGGAGGCGATGGAATAAAACCTCTGTGTTGGATTTGATTTCTCAAATCGTGGAAGCGTATAACTTCATTAAGATTAACAACCGATGACGGCCTTGGCTCTAGTCCAGGAAAAGCAAACAATTCTTTGACAATAGTCGATAGATAATATATTTTCCCTAATGGTCTTTGAAAGCACTTTGCATCATGCTTTACATAATAATAATCTACTAACTCATTGAAAATAACCTCAAGTGAAGCATCAAAAATAATAGAAGCAGTGCATATTTCAGGCGCAGTTTTTCTATTTAAAAGTGATTCTCCCACTCTAAAAAGCCATTTTGAATAAACTAGTCGCGACAATGTATTTTTATCTACAGGCTCTTTTTCCTTGACTTCGGCATTTTTCATATCGTTTGATTATTTTATAAGTTAATATGTATTTTAGTTTGATTTGTGATCGCCCTGACAATTTGTCTGAAATCATGATCAGGCAATTCGCTGAGCCCATAACCACCAATATAAGTTTCTAACGGAGTGGCATGTTTTAAGAAAGGTTCTTTTGAATATAGAATTATTGAAAATTTGACTCGCCAAGGAAAAAGAATTTTTCCAGATTCAAACTCTCTAGACCAAATCGGTGTTTCGTCGTCATAATAAGTTCTTTTAACAACACCTAAAGCATGAATCTCATAACTTTTAGCAATTTGCAATACAGCAATGTCAAAGGGTTTAATTTCATTAAAGCACCTCAAAAAATTCCGCCAATGCCGAGTTAAGTTAACCATAAAATTTGTTTCTTCGATTTCGGAGATAGAAGTAGTTTTTTTTCGTCCTGTATCTAAAAGGTCTTTATCCCAGAAGCCCCACAAAAGATTTTTATATGCTTCTTCAATATTTTCTAAAGAATTAGAAGCAAAAAGCCATAAATTTTTCATGATTTTAAGTGGCTGAAACAACTTGCTCGGCACTAGAAAGGGCTACTAATTTTACTTCATCCCGGTTAAGCCTATACAGCGCAAAGACTAGATTATTTATTTCCGAATCCAAGAAGACGATGTCTTGATCAATTTGTGCTATCTCAGGTTTTACCTCAGTTATTTTTTCGTGTCGCAACCAATCAACGAACTCACTCTTTATTTTCTCAAAAATATTCTGCATAGTTTTTATATCTGGTGGCACTATAGGCACTGATGTTTTTTTGAACAATTCTCCAAGATTTCTTATTCGCACACCTGACTTTAAGGCAGAAATTATAGAAAAATAAACATGCTGCATTAAATTCTTATCATTGAATACAATCTCATAGATCAAATTTGACCTGTTATCTTCGTGGATTCCATATATTTTAATGACGGACTTCTTGGCATCTCCAATGGCTTTGATCTGATTAAAATTTTCTAATTGCTTATCGTTTTGAAATGGATAAAAGGTGACTTTATTTGTCCAACTATCTTTTGACTTACCATGCTTGATGAGTTCGGCGTCGTTATTTAATATTTCGTGCAAGGTTCGGTCAACCTTATTGAATCTTTTAAAACCCTCGTTCCAGATTTCAATGTATTTCTGACGCGCTGTTTTTAAAGCAACGATTTTACTCGTTAACTTAACAATATTATTAGCTAATTTTGTTTCTTTTTCTGATTGTGATAATTTTACAGGCAATTGATTTAAATAAGGAATGTCAAGCCTTAGATTACCGCCCGGGTGAATCGTTTCGTAAACTTTTTTAAAGTAAAAGTCAATCAAATTTGAATTGAATACGCCAACCAGAAAATATGGAGAAACTCGCTTTTTGAATTTTAAGCTGAATGCGACTTTGCCTAAATAAAAACCCTGCTCGTCGTAAGCACATTCAATTGTAGGTGCACGTCTTGAAAAAATCAGCTTAGGCTCACTAAACTGTTTCTGTTTTGCACTTGAGTAAATGCTTTTGTCAATGTATTCGCCTTGCCAAAATATGCAATGTCTATTCAGATCGCCCGTCTGAACTAAAGGCACATAACTTTTCTTTTGAGATGACGATAACTTATCATATTGTTCTTTGGTTATTTTTTTCTGGCCGTAGCCTGCCTGCGACGTTCCCCATTCAAGTTCAATCACCTCATTTAATTTCACATTTTTTTCTAATTCTTTAATTAAACTATTGACCATAGAGTCGGGGTCAAGCATTATAACCTTATCAGGTCCAATGATAAGATTATCTAAATCATCAAACACAAAATTAATAGCGTTTCCGGCAATATCGTCGCTTGAAGCAATTTTGTAACCTATTTTTATTCTGTCTTTTTGAGCATGCTTGTCAAGAAAGAATAAACCAAGATTTGACAAAGTAGGCTCCTCAAAAACCCCTAACAAAGAAAGGTCGTCAATTTCTGCAATATGATAATTGTTTAATAAATATTCCCTTAATTTCGCGCCCATTAATGAACCCATCCATTGCAACGGATTAATATAACCAAATCTGCCGTTTTTCTTAAGTAACTTTAAACCTTTTTCAATAAACAATATATACAAATTGTATTTTTCCGGCACCCGACTTGATTCATAAACCTTTTTAAAATAATTGTGAATGCTGATTGGTTCTACGCTCCTGTAATCGACATAAGGAGGATTGCCTATCAGAACATCTACACCGCGTAGATCATTAGATAGCGGATTGCCATCTTCGCTAAAATACAAGTACCAGAATTCTAATGGCCAATGAAATGACAATACATTACCGAAAATTTCACTCGGAAAATTGTTAGAAATGATGTAGTTTTTAAACTCTTCATTCAATCTGATGCGTATCTTGCCTTTAACTTCCTCTATTTTTTCAACTAATTCTATTGCTCTTGGGTTGTCTAGATACTTATTCCTTAAATTGAATAATTCAATCAGTTCTTCCTTATGGTTCTTTACCAAATAATCGACTGCAATTTCTTCCGGCAAGCCAACTAAAGTATCGCCATTGCCCAGATTCATTTCAAGGTCAGGTAGTATGTGATTTGTTTCAGCAGGCAATCTATCATATCTAAATTCTTGAGGAGCAAGTTTGATAGCTTCAAGCCACAAATTTACCTTTGCCACATCTATTGCATTTCTGTCTAGATCGTTGCCGTATACATGCCTTAGAATTATTTTCGAAATCAGGTCTCTCCGGCTGTTGTTAAAACCCAACATGTTTTTTAACTCATTACACTGGTCAACCTTTGCTCTAATTTCATCAGGCAGAAAAAGTGAAGTATTGTTTCCTGAAACAATGGGGCGGCGAGCCTCGTATTTATTGCATATCTTTGCAATACTCTCCTGCAACGCTGTATATTCTTGCCATATGCACCTTAATGCCTTAATTAGAAATGAACCTGAGCCGCAAGAAGAATCAAGAATTTTAATGGCCACAAACTCTTCAGCTAAATTTTTTGCCTTGTCAAAGTCCTCTTTTTCAAGTTCATTACAGAGTTGACCAGATATTTCCCTGAAAGTTTTCCCGACCGTATTCTCAACAACATATTTTGTTATCAATTTCGGTGTATAGTAGATGCCTCTCTCTTTTTTTATCTCAGCGAGAAAAGTCTCATAAGCTTTGCCGAATATATCCTCGTCTATGTATTTGAATTTATACTGGAAGATACCTCTGTAGCCACCCAAAGTTTTCTGCCATGCAGTTAATCCAATTACGAACTCCAGGCATTCATAAAGTTTTTCTATATTTTTTGAATCTGAATTTATATAATCTAAAATTCTAACCTTAAAAAGTTCAGTATCGTAATATTCAAAGAACCAACTATCTAATTCTTTAAAGAACTCCTGCAAAATCTTAAGTTTCCCTTTCGCTCCCCATCTCACGGCAAAGTGATTCCAGGTTGTCTCTAACCATTTAAAATCAATTATGCCATAATCATCTAATGTTTGAACAAAAATAAATTTGTTTATAAGACTCACAATCAATTCCATTTTTGTTTTGTCTTCAGCAGTGAAATTAATTGCAGCAACCGCCTTAACCCACTCTTTCAAGCTTTCAAAAAATTTCTTGTCAAGTCCTTCCCTGTGATAATGAGATTCTTTTCTTTCGAGATAGTCTGTTAGACTTCCAATAACTTTGTAATCATTGTCAAATTCATCAAAATTAATTATAAGAAATGGTTTGCTTTCAACCTGAAGCGATATTCTTGAAAAGAAACTCCAAATTTTTAAATTGGTCAAAATTACAAACTCGCTATTCTGGCTCTGAATATATTTAACCACCTGGGGCTTGTGCTGTTCCCAAACCAAATTCACCTGTTTTATTTTTTTAAATACTCTTTGACCTCTAACCGTATCAAATTGATTCTCAAAGAGCGGTTTGAGCTCTAATAGCATTATTTTGTTTCTGTCAACTTTTATTAAATAATCTATAAAGCCTTCGCCAATGTTCACCTCGGGAGAAATTTCTCCGAACAAATACTTGCTTAATACTGAGCCACCGGAAAAAAGCGCCTCGCGCATTGCAATTTCAGGTTTTGAGCCTTCTTTTAAATAAGTAATATATCTTTTTGCTTCTTCACTATTTAACTGCTCTAATAATTTATCAATTTCATTGGGTAAAATTTCTTCCTTTTCAAAAAGAAATTCTAAATCTTTTTGAATTATACTTAGAGTTTTCCTTTCTTTTTCATTTAATAGTTCTTTCATATCTGCCATTAAATTGAAATTATATCTTCAGTTATATAAACTTTTCTAAGAATAAATTTAATCTTCATTATTCCTTGAGAATATCACGACAGTTCTCTTCCAATGCGCATAACTATAATAAACATTCAGTCCCAAGTCAAGCGACATCGTATCAATATTCTTTCGTCTTTCTCTTTATCTTTTTTCATTCTACACCCCTATAACTTTCGCCTTAATAATTTTTTTATCTCTCTTTTAATCTTTCTAAAAGCATAGATATCACTATTTGTGTCTTCCCTAAACACATCGTTGCTTCTTCCAAATTTATCTGTTTAGACTGGAATTTCCCATTTGATACTAAAATTTTCTTATCAACCTTAAAATGGTCAGCGATATTTCTAACTTTATCTGTTAAATTGGTTATTTCTTTATCGAGAAGTTCATCTTGAATTATGAATTTGTATTTTTTATCTTTTAATTTTTTTAAGGCGTACTCTATAGCTTGACTAAAAGTTGAATATTTGTCATCTGGGAATTTTTCCTCTGCTATCTTATGACAAATAAATTTTAATGTACCCTCTAAAATTAAGCCGAGATAATATCCTGCCTCGGTGGATAATCCTTGTTTCTCTGAATTATTGCTACTCACTGTTGCAGACTGAATCTTTTCTTTGGCAGTAGAATAATATCTATAGATTGAATCTAATTCGTGTTCTTTTAATAGATGTTTCATTCTAGACTCAAAGTCAGAACTTATGCTGTTTAAAAATGAATTATAATTAACTACAAGATCATATGCAAACCCAAGCCAATAAAAAGGCAATGAATCTCTTAAGTTCTTACCGTAAATATGCTCAAGCGTTTCGTCACTTAAGGTCTCAAGTAAACTTCTTACGACAGAAATAGCCGAAGAAACAAAATTATTAACAAAAGCTAATTTATCTTTATCAATGTATTCTCTGTATCTAATTAAAGCCCACGCATAATAAATTCTATCCTGATCTACAATATTGTCTTTATTGATAGCTATCTGTTTTTTTATCAATTCTATGAACCTTTTTCTATTTTCATTATTGTAATGCCTGCATAAGAATGGGAAAATTTTAGGATCATTGAAAACTATGTCCTTTAGGGTTAAATCTTGAACCTTATTCCTTGCTTGTTCTAAAAAATCAGTGAGTTCTGTGTCTTGTATAGACATCTGAGTGAATGAGTCAAGGATTATAGTTGTATATAAAAGATTTCTGAAAAACATACAACTTGATTTATCAAAATTTCGTTTTAATAACGGAAAAATTTTCTTGAAATCAACTTCATTAATCACAAATTCAGATTTAAGATTATGAAAGACAAAAGTTACTGCTGTTACATTTCTATCTATGAAATCGTTCATTTGCATATTGTTTAGAAAGTTTTTAAGCCAATCTTGAATGCTTCTTTTTATATCCTTGTTAATCTCAAGATTTATACTGTTAGATGAAAGTTTCCAATAAATAAAGCAATAACCTAAAGGATCCCAATTAAATTCCTCTAACTTTGTCTGTTTAAGTAATCTATCTTTGATCTTATCTTCTAATGAACTTAAGTTATTCATTTTAAATAAACCACGTCCTTCCTTCTAACTTTTTTAAAATGGCTGGTTGCCTAATTCTATCCCACATCCCTTTATTCATTGTTGCAATCAAATAAGCTATTTCCCTTGAAAATGAAATAGTAACGGGCTCTCGTACGAGAGGATTCGCGCTTGCCCAATTTAGTCTTGTCATAGCAAAAACCTGCTCAACTATCTCATTAGGTTCAAGGAATCTTTGTGGATATTCTTGAGATGATATATGCAACAACTTTGGAGTGCCGATCCCCTGCCTTGTTATGTCTGAGATACCTGTCGTTGAAAGCAGATATTGGTCTTTGTCCAAATACACATAAGAACGTCTGCTAAAACTTCCATCGGTGGTCGATAAGTCAAAGGCTCGAAAAGGATGACAATCATTTATTGTGATGAATGCTATTTGTGGTTCTTCTATTTGTTCTTTTAAGGCTTGAATAACTGCTACCCTGCTATCTTTTGAAAATTTTTGTGAGAAGTGCAACGCTATCTTTTTAGGTTTGTAACCTTTTTCTGTCTCAAATCTATATAAAGCATCTTTTATAACATTCTCCAAAGCAGTAGGGAGATTTTGGCTTGAATATGGATATGCATTGCCTTGAAAAAACATCCATTGTCCATATTGGTCAAAAACATTAACAAATGCTATGCATCTATTCAATCCCTCGATATCATCTCTTTGTGCTGCCATTTCAGGAATTAGTTGCGAATATGATAATCCAATTATAATATCTACTTCACGCCTTTCTTTCTGTAAAACCCATGGAATACCCCCGGCTTTTGCATAAATTGCTGAAGCAATATTGAGAAGGGCATAAGAAGGATTTTTGAGGGTGTTTTCTGTAATCATTTGACTTGTATATCCTTGATCAAGAAGGATGTGTTTTGCTAGATAATATTGAGAATAAACCCACTCTTTTAAGGCTTCAGGAACATAAACGAGAATAACGTCGTTCGGACTAGAAGAGGCTCTTTGCAGATATTCACTGCATGCACTTTTATAGGAATCCATAGAATCGTTTTTCAACTCAATAATTCTATTTAATTCTAAGTCTGTTCTGAAATTTTTTTTCATCCCTAAGAAAACTCTACCATCGCCATTCTTAATTAATTCTACTAACCTCTTCATTTCATTTTTTCTACCAGCAGTGGTAATTATAGAGATAGATATTTTTGAAATATCTCTTTTTGAAAAAGGTCCGTATAATTTTAATCCGTAGGCTGGTTGTAGATGGAATTTTGAAGATTCCTCCTTATCGAACAAAAGCTGTGGTTCCTCAGCAATAGAATTACCATAAAAAAAATTATCCTTTGAATTCAATAAAGTATCTTTATTATCAAAATCGTCTTTTATCTCGTCCCATTTCACATCGAATATCGGTGTTAACTCGTTCTGACACTCTATTTTAAAACCTTCATATTCTATAGGAAATATTTTTTGTAAACGGTTAAGTATTTCTTTTATTTCCCCCAGTCTTCTCCTTGAAGCTTCTTTTATGTCTAAAAAAGTAGCTTTTCTTTGAATCGTGACAGCATTATCTGTTCTTTTCAGTAACTGAAGGAATATATTCAGATTATATGGTTTTGGCTCAGGATATACAAAATCTAAACCAACACTACGCTCTGTTCCACGTAAATCTTTTATCTTGCAGATCTCTGAATTTATCGCCTCAATTTTTCCTTTATTCCGAATATCATTTTCAAAAAATATTACATATTTATTTAATAAAGCTTCACAAGAAATCCCTTTCTGCAGTAATCCAGAGTAAGAAATAACAGGAACTATTCTAATTTTATAGTCTATAACAAGATAAAATAAATTGTTATCAACTCTTATCCTATAAATAAAACCTTTTGTTATCTTAAAAATATCTTCTGAGCCATGAGGAAAAGTATTTTTTTCGTGGTATACGAAATAATCTGCAATCGACTTCCCTTCCTTCCTTTCTTCAGTTTTAAAACCTTTTTTCGATAATATCTTCGACAAAATCTGCATGAGGATACTCTTTTTAACTAACATAGGGATATGTTCTGTCTGTTTACCTATTTTAGTTTTGGAATTCCAAACATAATAAAGTCCTTTATTAAAAACATAATTCCCCAATGCCGGTTGTATTTTTGTTACGAAAATATTAGGCATCTCATTTATATTTAGTCTTATAAAATTAACAAATTTTGTATAAATATCTGCCATGTTTAAACATTGCCCCCGTTCTTAATAAATCTTTCCACGAACTGCTCATGAGCATCTAATAAACAATAAAGAGGAGTCTTGGAGTATTCTTTAATCTTAGAAATAACATAATCTTTCTTTCCTTCAAACTGATACATCAAAAAGCCCTTGTATTTCTCTGACCTCACCAGTGCTTCTTTCTCTACATCGGGCAAATTACATCTTAAGGGATAGTTTTTAGGGCATTTAACGTTAAAGTCAATCATTAAAGAATTATACATAAAGAAAAGGGGGTGTCAATAAGAAAAATATGCAAAAATATATAAATTAAAAAGAATTACTTCCATTATGACAACAAAATTGGTACTTTTGGATGTTGATGATACGATTTGCAATTCTTCCGAAGCGTATGAAACTGCACTCAGCAGATGTTATGAAATATTAAAGAAAAAGTATAAATTAATTAACAAAAGTCTCTTCTTAGAAGTATTCTCGAAGGCAAGAGAGCAAATACATATGGAATTAAATGGCACTGCTTCAATGCATAACAGATTCTTATATTTTCAGCGAATGTTTGAGATTTTTGGATTAAGTTTAAAACCAGACATTCTAGACGAGATAACCGAGAAGTTTTGGCATGAAACCTATAATAATCTCAAACTACAGCCACACGTCGGGCAAACCTTGAAATTGATAAAAGAAAATAACATAAAGATTGGCATTGTTTCAGATTTAACAGCACATATTCAAATCAAAAAACTTAGACATTTAGGAATCACAAAGTTTATCGATTTTATTGTAACTAGTGAAGAAGCAGGAATAGAAAAACCACACCCATCTTTATTTTTACTTGCTCTAAAAAAAGCAAATTGTCTACCAGAAGAAGCAGTTATGGTTGGAGACTCTGTAAGTAAGGATATTGAAGGAGCACTATATTTGAACATTAAACCAGTATTGATTACTAAAAACCCGCCGTCTCACAAATGTGCCTATTATATCATCGGAGATTTCAAAAAGTTACCTCATGTTCTGAATATCCGAAAGAAACACTTGTCTCATAAAAAAATTGTAATATTTGATCTGATGGGAACAATATTTAAGGAAAGTCATATCATTAAAAATTTATTTTACCCGATTGCAAAAAAGAGGAGAATAATTACAGATTACAACCAACTGAAGGGTATCTATTCAAAATACTGCCTTGGGGAAATTAGTCAGAAAAGTTTCTGGAAAATCATTCCCAGAGATATTGAAAAAGAATTTTTAGACTCTATAAAACTAAATAAAAACATATTAAAGATTTCCGGATGGCTAAAGAACAAAGGCTATTTACTTGGAATCTTATCTAATATGCCTAAAGAATGGGGAGGTTATTTAGTTGAAAAGTTTAAACTCGACAAATATTTCTCCCCAATAGTGTTTAGCGGCGAATATGGAGCAAGAAAGCCAAACGAAAAGCTGTATGAGATATTTATGGAAAGAGCAAGATCTAAACCTCAAAATTGCTATTTAATTGACGACAAATTAGCCAATTTAAGAGAAGCAAGATTTTTATTGATGAAAACAGTATGGATGAGAAAAAGTAAAGAAGAAATTACATTTATACCAGATTATATAATAAGCAAAGTTACTGAGTTGACAAAATATTTGTAGCATCATTTTTGTAAAGGTTCGTCATTACTGGATAATCCCAATGCTATTTTACGCATTTAATTTTTTTAACCAATTCATGACCAAGGTATCTATTTTTTTCATTGCTGTATTGATATTTTTGAACATTATTATCGGAAATTTTTCCTGCAAGAAATTTTGAACTATTTCACGATGAATTTCAGTAATTCTGTTTGCATGCTTTTTATATTTTACACTATACAGAATGTCTGATTTAAAAGATTCATATTTAATAACACCAGTTTTAGGGTCAAAATATTCTGTTTTATTTCTAGTTGTTGATTTATATTTTAAACGCTTCTCAAAAGGCAGCTGATTATCTAGACAAAAACTTAATATATTATTTTTATTCGCAAGATATGCCAAAAAGTTTTGCGATAAATGCATTCCTTCGATTATAATGCTTTCGCCTCTAATTTCATAAATAGACAATATTTCCTGTAACACATAAGATACCTCGTTCGTCTGCTTATATAAATCTTCTGGTAACATAAGATAGGTAGAAGTAGAAAGATATGATACTTTAGGATTAAGAATACGTAAAACATTTCTTATGGCATCAGTACAGATTATTATTGGAATTTTCAATTTATGGGCTACATGTAACGCAACTGTTGACTTTCCTTGAAAAGAACCACCGCCAATTACAATAACTTTATGCATACTTTATCGCATCAATCCATCGCATTACTTTGTTCCAATTTATATTACCAGATGTTCTGAGACTACCACAAGCCATAATCACAATGTCATTACCGAATAATTTTACTAAATGAGGAACAATGTGATGAGAAGTTTTCGTAAATACAGGGATAGATTTTTTATTTATCTGCCTTACAGATTCCAAAATCTTTCTACATCTTTCAACGCTAATTTTAAGTGCAATAAAGGGCGTCCCAATATGAATCACATCAATTCCACTGTGAATTGCTAAAGAAGATATGGCTTCCATAGAAATATATTTTTCTATAGTGCTATAACCTACCCGATGCCCCCACAGTAGCATGTTTTCAAAATTGTTACGAATTTTGGCGATTGTGGGCAAACCAGCCATTAAATAATTGACCATCACAATTCGAATTCCTGCTTTATAGAGTTGTCGAAAAATATTTCCATCTAAAAGATAAGAAGTAACGTTTGGCACATAAAAACCCTTAAGAGAAATTTTATTAATTGCATCTTGAATTGCAGATGCATTTTCAATTAATTCATTTCGGTCTATTAAATAAGTTTCATCCTCTTTAAGAAATGTACCTCCAATTGAAATAAATTTTTTTGCGATACCAATCCTTTGTTTCAAGGAGAGATTAAATGAAGGTTTGAATACCATTCCAAAGTATGGACCTTTTGATCCGGTTAATTTATCGATAGATACTTCTTTGTTGCATTTTGAGAGGAGTATTGCGTTTATGTTTTTCGAAAGATTATATTCAATTAAACGAATCCCACCGAAATCCATAAGATTAGTCCACAAAGAAGTTAAAATTTGTTCTATTATAATAGACGCCCTAAAAAATTTGTCATAAACACTGATATAAAGATTTTTGTCTTTACGATCACAATAGATCCAATTTCGCCGCTTGCTTCTTAAAAATATAACCTTTTCATCAGCTTCGAGAATAGTAAAAGACAATCCTTTATTAAGTTCTTCGTTTATTTTCCCAGCTATTTCTGCATAATGTTTAGAACTCCCTAAAATTTCATACTTAAATACACTTATATTCTTGCGGTAATTCATCAAAGCTTCAAGTATTCATTTAACTTTATTCGAGCATTCTCGATTTGTTTAGAAGAAAGAAGTGATAGAACAGTCGGGCGCCTTGGCCGTAGCTGTAGAGATAGTTTTACAAGTGCCATTTTAGGTTGCTTTACTAATAGGCTGATTACTTGGTTTTTCAGCAATCCAGCGGTCCTGCCGAAATTCAACAGATTTTTTAAAGAAAAGAACCCAAACTGCCATTCCGGAAAAAGAGATGCCATTAATATGGAACCGATAAAAACATATTCTCCGTGAGTAAATTTTTTAACAGAGTATTTATTATAGATTTTCTGACTATGTTCAAATGCATAAGCTAGAAGGTGATCACCCCCTGCCCCAATTTGATTGTCTCTGTTAATTCTCATAACTAAACATTTCAGCAAGAGAACCATGGATAGCTTTTTTAGCCAATTTCTTTTGTTTAATCGCTTAGAATGAAGTGCTAACTTTGAAACCTGTCTTTCAATAATAGTCATAATTTTCTTGGGTGGTAACATTTTTCTAACTATACAATAATCCATAAGCGAGTAATAAAACCCTATTGCCTCACCTAAGCCCATTAAATTTAACCTTTGATTAACATTCTTAAGAAGTGATATATCTATCAGTATTTCAGAAGGATATAATGTCTCACGTGTTGGAATTTCAATTCTGCCAAGACAGTGTGAGCTTCTATTTGTGCAAAATGAGTCATTGGATAGAGGAACAGGCACAGCGACATAGTGTACTTCTTTATCTTTATGATGGGTAAATATTAGTTCTTTGGCAAAATTATGCTCCAAAGCACCACCGATTGAGAGAATAGAATTCAAATCTCTTATGCAATTACAACTCATGCTTAAATTTGAAGATATGTTAATTTTTTGGATAATGGTGGGTGAAATAACCACGGCATACTTTTGTTTATTTAATTTTCGAAGATGTTTATTCAGAACATTTTCCCCTATTCTTATCAATGTGATTCCATAAGTATCCTTCCAAATTCCATAATTGTTGCAATGCAATTTTCTTAAGAAGGCGATAACCGCATCAAACTTTTCAAAGAACATGTTAAAAAATTCCCAATACTACTAATTTTTAACATCAATCCATGCCAGACAAATGGTCAATTTGATTCTCATAGGCAATTCGTGCATTATTTCCATGTTTGTCTAGAATGATTTTACTGATTGAACAATTATATGATAAATGTTCTCTATATTTCTGCAGGGGTTCGCTATTAATATAAGAAATTAACAATCTAAGGATGCTTTTGTGACTAACAACGACAATAACCTTAACATCTTCGGATACTAATTTTGTTCTTATATCGTCCCAAAAATTGACGATTCGTTCTAATGCCAATTTAGGGTTTTCGGCATTGCAAGGAAAAAAAAATATCGGATCTTGCTTCCACTTGGCGTAAAGATCTGGCCATTTCTGAAAAACCTCTTGACGAGTTAAACCTTCCCAATTGCCATAATCAATTTCTCTAAGTCTACGGTCTATGACCAAAGCACCGCCTGTTTGTAGCTGAAGTTTCCGAGCTGTTTCAATTGCTCTTTTCATTGGGCTCGTATAAATATATTCTACATGTTCTAGTTGGAGTTTTTTACCAACTTCTTCTGCCTGAAGCAATCCTTTTTCAGTCAAATCACAATCTGTGATGCCAGAAAATCTATCTCCAGCTTCGTTATCAGTGCTTTTTCCATGTCTAACTAAAAAACAATGCCTTTCGCTGGTTTGTATGTTTGTCAAATTAATCTTTGCTAATAGACTGTTTGTTTCTGTATTGCCTCGGTCTTGACGGACATACTTATTAGTATACATCCATGGCATCCGCAGATCTCTTGATGACTTTATACCAAAATATTCCACAGGTTCGGGACAGCCTTTTTGATAATAAAGTACGGCTCTCCGAATTTGTTTAGCACCGATACATAAAAAGAAATCAAAATATAATCTTAAGGTGTTTCCGCTATGAGCTTCACCTGCAACAAGTAGAACTTTTTCAATAAGTTGAGGGGGAAAGCGTATTCGTAAAATCATATCATCGAGTCTACGCCCATGTTGCCAGAAATATTTTCTATCAACTACAAGCAAAGGTCTATGTCCAAAGGCGCCTGAAATTAGAGAACCCATAACAGCTCCACCTCTTCCTATACCAATAACTACTGTAGGGAGAAAATCTTCGGCAGTCATTTTTTCTGCTATTGTATTAGCAGTTTTTTCAGCAAACCTCCATGACAATCTTCTCCAAGGAAGCAATTTTTCACACAAAAACCACAAAGCCGATATGGCTCCAATAACTCCTAAAATAACTCCAATAATCGCAAGATACCCATTTAAAGTCATTTTTGCTGTTGCCTCAAAACATTTTGCCGAAATTCACTTTTTCTAATTAACCCGCTCCTTCTGTTCTCTCCTTTTAATTGTCTCGTATCATTCACTAACTGTAACCACATGTCCGATGACTCCTTAGGTATATCTATGTTTTTGTATACGTGAGATTATCCAGTGGTCCATTTGTTAAAGTCCATTTCTGCTTGGTTTTATTTTCTATTTTTTGCATAAAGGAAATCAATTTTTTATTGCTCGTTTTCCTTCCTTAATCATTCCATATCGGCTTTAACTTGTTTATCAAATATTGTTCAATTTCTCTTCTTTTTTCTGGAGTATATTGGTCAGAAGGTGTTAACAAAACAGCAACATATAAAGTCTCTTTACAATTATTCTTCCAACATTCATATTTATGATGAGTTGAGAGGCGTGTTCCAAGCTGACCGGTTTCGCCTACATATAGATGGACATATTGCGATCCTTGATAACATAGGATGACATATATCGCGGCCCTATCTATAAAATCATTATTTTCTAACTCGTATGGACCAGAAAAATTGTATTCTGCTATGTTCATTTTATCTCCCTTCTAATCTAATTAATCAATCTGAAAATAAAACAATGGAACACTAAAACAAATTTAAATGCCATTGTAATGATTAGTATTTTGTGTAACATTCGTATGCATCCCACCATCTTTTTAATATTCCAGATGGAATTTCTTTATTCAATTCGTAAATGCGCCTTAACTCACGACAGATGCACTTTTTCAATGCTTCGGTTGCTTCATCTATTTCTTGGGGCAAATAGTCGCTCGATTCAATGATTTTTTTATATTTTGACCAACATTGATTCACTCTATCTGCCAAGGCATTCAAAATATCCCGTGGGATAAGAATTTGTAATGTTTGTGCTTCTTCCACTGTTTCAGTTGAAATCTTGGCGATTTCAACTGTCTTAATCAAATCAGCAACTTTAGTGCGTTCCCTTAGTTCATGCCAAAGCTGAATTGCTTGCATTCCAGTAGAAACTATCGACACCAAAAGTTGCGCAGCATTAATATCCATAGTTTACTCCTTAACAAAATCCTTTTGATTGTAATTCCTCATATAGATAATATTATTCCCTTTATCTGATTTTTTTCTATGTGCTGTTTAAATGCTATAAATCGCTGTCGTTGATATAAACTATTTTTCATTTGGTAAGTTTAATTACAGGAATCTGCCCAAAACCAAAATTCACACCCAGAAATGCAACAAGATCACTCGTGTCAATCTCAAAATTCTTTCCAAAGCTGGCTATAACTTGAATATTCGAATTCACTTGATATTCAATATTTGTGCTTACACGATATGTATTTTCATTTTGGTTATTTTCTGACTTAATTAACCGATTAACGAATTCTCCCGATAACGAAAAATCCGTAAGTTCCCAGACAATGCGACCACCAAAATCAACATAATTTTCAGTACTATCCCTTATTTCATTATGAATAAAGCGTCCGAGAGCAATAAAATCAAAAAAAGGCTTCTCTAATTGATAAGCTGGCAAGAACCAGAATCCATAGCGCGTCATTTTTCCACTTTCAAAGTCATCCTCAGGAAAATCAATTACAGATGCTCCGGCGCATTCAATGCGAAATCCGATTCGTTTCTTATCCAATTTTTGAATTTCAAGAGCAATGTTTTTTGCTTGGTTCATTAAAGAATTTATCTGTGTGCTATCTTCGTCAGGTGTGTCTAAAATCGAGTTTTGAATATTTAACAGCTGATTCCGTAGGGTTGACAGATTTGGATTGGCTTTCCCCTGAACTAACATCGCATTAAGCCCTAAGCCAACGCTGGTTCCGACTGATAGAGTGTCTAAGTTTGGCATTTTTGAGGTGGCGACTGAAAGAAAAGCAGTTTGTAGAAAGGTTTGAATGATATTTGCATTGTAATAATCGTCGAATGTTAGATTAACATGCGAAAACAACCAATATGGTGCAACCTCTAAAGCATAATTTTGAGGTAGAAAATTATCTTGGGGACGAGCATTAAGCAGGCTCAAAGCAAAAGCCTTAGGCGTTTTAGGCCTATCAATTGATGTTGGTTCAATTCCGAGTAGAACAAAAGCCGGAGCTACAGGAGTGCGAAGATCATTGATATCAACAGAGGTATTCCAAGATTCGCCAGACAATAAGTTTAGATTTGGCAAGAGGACACATAACTGAAGTATTATCAGGTTCAATAAACGTACAGTTTTGTTAGTTTCTAATATTTCTTTCATGATAAACTCCTTTTAGCCTTGGAATTCAAAATTCGCTCTGAATATTACAGAATCTCCTTCTTCGCTGACTTCATCTTTTAAATCGTAATTTTTATCGGTTTCGCCGCCTTTTAGGGTATATTGGACAGTAAGTACGTTTGTCTTATCTGATACATCAGTAATAACCGTCTTGATAGACAATGTCTTACCAATAATATCAGAACCGTTGCCAATTATCAGATCCTTAATTTCGCCTCTACTGATTTCCTTATTATCCAGTTTGACAAGGGAACTGCCGATTTGAGCATTCCCGATTTTGACTGATAAAATTACATCACTCTTTCTTACTACATATACTTCATTTATTTTTGTAGCCATAAAAACCCCCTTTTTATTTCCCCTTCAAATTCTCCCTATACTTTTCAACTGTATTCAAGAATGCCTCAATAATCTCATGAATGCCTTTAGAGCCACCACCAACCAATGCTCCGGTTATTAAAATATCCAGGCATGTGAAAAGAGCCTTCTGGCTGGTTGTAAGGTTTTTGAAAACAGCCGGGTCAACAAAAGCCTGCAAGGCTCTGATGCCTGCAACGCTTATTATTACACCCAAAACAAATGCTGTCGGAATTGCCAAAACAGCGGTTTCTGCCTTGTAGTTTTTATATTCTGCTAAAGCCATTTCTTCTTCCTCAGTCACTGCTCTTACCCCGCCCTTGGCTGCCAGTTCTGATTTTTTTACTGCTTTCTCAATCTTATTGGAAATCTCGGTCTTGCCTTTCTCACGCCAGACAATTATCAGCACTTCTATTGCGCGTTCAATAAACAATGCAACAAGAAACAAAGAAACGAGCTGTATTACAACATAAGAAACGTCAAACGGCCAGAAAGGAACATTTCTTACATTGTTTTTATGATAAAATACAAATGACAGAATTAACATCAAGATAACTATAACTAAAATGACTATCTTGTATGTTTTAATTTGAATGTTCACATTTCCTCCTCATGATGCTGCTGGTTTTTTAATCATAAATTCCGCTATGGCCATGTGCTTGGCACAATACTTTCAAGTTTATTCTCAATGCTATCAGCCAATAGAGGAAAGAAATCATAGCCAGTGATTTGTTCAAGTTTATCAACCTTTAAGATATAATCCGCCGGCTTTCCTGGAATGTAATCCCGTTGATTAGGCAAGAGAAAACCACACATAAAATAGTTTCTATTTTCATCAGTCAATAAAATAACTTTAAAACAATGCGTTGGAACAGCAACGTTATTCGTGCCAATAAATTCTTTTGGCTGGATCAACTGGCTGTCAGCAGTCATAAAAATATTTCCCGTGACTATCCAAGCTTCGCCTTTTTCTTTAACGATCTCTCGAACCTGTTCTTCAAGATTTTCCCATATACCTCTGTTTAATTTAGGAGTTTGCGGACTCATGTTTGACAAAAGAAATGTCATTGACATTGCTTCTCTGCTTCTTTTAAAATCGCCTGCCGGAGCATTATGACCTCTGTCATAGCCACTGTTCCGATAGTCTTCTAATTCTGCCCTTGAACCTGCTGGCAATTGCGGATCTGCTCGAAAGTCATCTGTCCGGGCAGCATTGCCTTGTAAAAGTGAGGAAGATGTATAATAAGCAACCCAATACGGTATTTTCCAACTGTCATTATGATTAATGACAAAGTAACCTTTATTAAGCAAAGTGCCTTTAACGCTTATAATCCCATACAATAGATTCATGCTGTCTCGTATTGTATCGCCTTTTGATATGTTTGTTGACTGACCCTTGAGAGCGTTTATTAAACTATCGAGTCTCGTTTCCAGTCTATTGAGTCTTTGCTCGACGTTTTGTCCAACTCCCGTGCTTATGAAAATAATTAATGAAAAGATGCTACCTATTAGAAATTTTTTAATAACCATAGACTCCTTTTCCGTATGCCCTTTGCCATGCTTGTCTTACGACTTCATTAGAAAAAACCATAAATTCCTCTTTGAATTTAATTTTCCCCTTATTTTCTCTTAACCCAATAGACTTCCGATAGAATTGGTTCAGGAATAACCCTCTTTATTTCATCAAGTGTTACATTTCCATTTCGGCCTGGTGCATAAGCGTAGGCATGAAGGGAGTTTAATGCTTCTTGTGAGGTTGAGATAACATAAATTTGAAAAATTTTGTTTATATCGAATAAACCACCTATATAAACAACGTTCTCCTTCCATAAATATTCTGCTAAATTAGTTGTGAAATCTTTTTTAACATATATCGCGTCCGTATATTTAGGTTGACCCGGTGGTTGTGTTCCTCTGTATGGTACAAATAGACTTTCTGCATCCACAGAGTTTGAAAGAATCATTACATAATAAGAGTCCTTTTTAACATTTGATAGAGTCCCTTCTATAGTAACCATTTGTTTTACTTGCATATATGAAGTATAATTTTGTCCACCTATTCGTAAAATCCGAACTTGGGGAGATGGTATTTTTGTAATTCCAATTAATATGTTAGCTAAATCCTTTCTCGATTTGGGGATTATAGAATTTTCCGATAGGAAATAATCAGACTTCTCTGCAACAACTTTATATTTATGCATTCTTTTTACCTGGAGAGAAAATTTCCCATTATTACCAGTTGTATCTACTACATTAGTTCCCTTTATATACACATAAACATTTCTGATATAGGTAGAGTCGTTAGCGTCTATAACGGTGCCTTCAATATTAACTACTGGGGGATTTAACCAAAGAATTATACTGATAAAGAGAAGAATAAACAGGCAGACAGTCCAAACCGCAAAATGCCTTGCAATTTTGATTATCCTTACCGCGATCATTATCACAAGAACAAGAAGAAACAAAGTTGCAACACCCCCTAAAAAATAAAAAACTTGTTGAGAACTGGTTATAGGAGAAAAGCGATCAATAATTTGAAACACAAGGGACAGGATTGTTGCTAATGATGCTAAAATTGCTAATATTTGGTCTACCTTCATAACGTTATCCTTTGACATAAAGTCTCACAAACTTCCACATTTCCTTTCAAGCCTCTAACACAACCGAAGCAGGTATATGGTCACTTGGCCTAAGGCCTCGCGACCTATTGCATGAGCTTCATCATTATACCCAGTCCATAAGGGTCTCAGTATATTTACCTCTTGATTTTTTTTCATCATTCTTTTATATTATTCCCCACAATCACCGCGAGATTCTTTTGCCTTACATTCATTGCACAATTCACCTGAGGTTGGTTTAACATAGCTCACTTCAACATCAGAACCATCAGGATAGTTTGAACAATTCCTGCACCAGTGCCAAGTGTCACTGTCTTTTTTTCTTTTATAGACTGGCGCACAGCCTCCTTTATTGCAAATTTTAATAAGTATATTGAATCAATTTAATTTTTCAATAGGATGTTTTTTTTCACTAATTAACAAAATTTCTACTAAAAAAGAATTTTTAATTATGGTGATTGTATTTAGATTACACAGATAAAAATCTTATTGTGCTTAACTAGTTTTATTTTATTAAAAGGTCACCATTGACATCAGATGTATTTTTATTTATAATTTTGTGAAAATGAATGAGATATTAACCGAAATCGGCAACTACAAGATTATCGAAGCAATCAGAAAGACTAATTATGCAGAGATATATAGAGTAAAGAAAAATTCAAAAGTATGCATTTTAAAAATTGCCAGAGAGTCTAACGCCGAACTTAATGGTCTGATTCCCAGAGAGTTTCGTGTTCTTTCACAGTTCAGGCACAAAAATATTGTTGAAGTTTTTGATTATGGTATGTCCACAGATAAACGAGCATATTTTACTTCTGAATTTATTAAAGGTGTACCGATAAACCAATATTTTAAAGGGTATTCGCCAGAATTCATTAATGCAATGGTTCAAGTGCTTGATGCCCTTATTCAATTTCATAATCGTGGCTATTTTCATGGTGATTTGAAACCCGAGCACATTCTTTATATGCCAAAGAAGAGAAAAGCCGTGTTAATAGATTTTGGCTTTGCGTCTTTAGAAGCAGAATGGCAAGTGCCAAGAGGGACATATTTCTATATGGCGCCCGAGATTATAAAAGGTTTAGGAATTGACCAGCGAAGCGATTTATATTCTCTGGGAGTAATAATGCATGAAATTCTATCATCACAATCAAAACTTTCTCAAAAAACCGAGTTAAAAGAAGAACCGCAAGGATTAAACCCTATGTTAGTTGCCACATTACATGATGTTAATCCCGATATTCCCCAAGACATAAGCAATATTGTGTCACAACTGCTTGCTACAGAACCTGCGCTACGACCAACAACAGGTGATGTTTACGAAACATTGGTTAAGTGCAGCGGTAAAAAGAAAATAAAAGGGCTGCACATAAAGTTTTCACTACCTAATTTGACCTTCGTTGATATTAATGAGATTGTAAGTCAATTAGGCGATACTGAAAAGATTAGAGGTAAAACTTTTATTATTAGAGGCGATAAGGGGTTTGGAAAGACGAGAATTCTAAATGAACTACGATTTAAATATCTATTTTCTGGGAATAATGTCATAGTATTTACGCCAGAAAAGCGAAAAAGGTTTTTCGATTATATCACCGAATATCTTGAATTTTCGATTTCTGAACGTGAAGCAAAAGATAAATTTGAGGTTTTTGAAGAGCTCATTCAAGAATTAAAAGCAAAAGTTAATAAAGGGCTTATAATATTAATTGATGACCTTCAAGAATTTGACACTTTTGACCGTGATTTTTTCCGCTATCTCGGTTACAGCATTAAAGGAACGAAAGCAATTATTTTAACATTTTCGGAATCCAATACCGAATTTGAAAAAATGGGATTTGAAAATCTTCAACTAAGACCATTTGATAAAACCGAGGTACAAGAACTTATAAAAAAGACATTTACCAAAATAGAAGAAGACACGCTTGCTGATTGGCTCTATAATGCGAGTGGCGGCAATCCACTTTTAATTGACGAAATTCTCAAATTATTGTTTCGGGAAAATTTGTTTTATTATAAAGAAAATAGATGGCATACCAAATCTGATGTTCTGAATAAAATTCATTATCCTAAAAAGATTGAAGAGGTAATTTTAACTAAAATACAAGAGTTGAATGCCGAGCAACTCGAAATTGTGCGGATTATTTCTCTTTATAATAAACCGATAGAACCTGTTATTCTTACTGAAATGACCGACATGACAAGTCACGATGAAGTCGAGCATTTAAAGCAGACCGGGTTTATAAAGATATCCCACGTGAGAGGGAGAGTAGCTTATGCGATAGCAAATAATATAATTTGCGAAATAATTAATAAGGATATTCCCCAAAAGAAACAGCAACATTTATACGAGAAGTTTTTTAAAATTACTAAAAAGTTTTTTGATGGCGAACCAGAATATATTCCTAACCTTGCTGATTATGCCGTAGCCTGTAATGATGCCCCCAATGCCTATCACTATTCTCTAAAGGCCGCTGAATTAAAGCAGAACATCCGCGATTTCCAGGAAAGTATAAGATTTTTTAAAATAGCCACCCAGTATGCAGAAAATCTTGCGCCAGAAAATTTGTGTTCTTTGCTTATTAGAATTGGTGAACTTGAGAACACATTAGGAAATACAGATGTGGCAATAACTACATTTACGAAGGCCCAAAAATATGCACAAGATGATGCGGAAAAATGCAAAATAAATTATAACATTGGTCTTGTTTATCAAACGAAGGGGCAATATAGCCATTCTATAGAATATTTTAATAAAGCCGTCTCATTAATTGAAGAAAAATCTATAGAATATGTAAACATTTTAAACAATCTTAGTTACAGTTTGATTTATTTAGGAAAATTTTCTGAAGCTCGCTCGCTACTTGAGGGATCATTGAGAATTGCTGAGGCGGTAAAGACAAACGAATTAGAGAGTAAAACCTTTTATCTTCTTGCAGTTCTCGAATGGTTTTGCAAAGATTATGATAAAGGTGTTGAAATTGCCAAAACAGCCTTAAAAATAGCCCATGATAATAAAAATTTACGTCTCTATGCCAATTGTTATGGACTTCTTGGTTCGTTATATCAACAGAAGGGCGATTTTAAAAAGGCAGAAGAATCATACAGTTATACTATTGAACTCTTACAATCCTTAAAGGATATCAATGCTCTTATTAGTGCTATAACCAATTTTTCACTTTCTCTCAAAGTCCACTGCAAATTTGAGAAGGCGACTCAATTATTGTATTCTGCATTGAATTATGCAAAAAAAGTTGGCAACAGCAAAGTTATCGCAAGCATCCTCGGTAATCTGGCAAATATATATGAGATAAAAGGCGATTTCGATAGGGCTGTAGAATTGAACAGACAAGCAATGGAAATAGATAATACTGTCGAAAATCCTGTTTGGAGTCTTGCAATGCTTTATTACCGAAAAGGCGATATCGCGGCAGCTGAAAAAATTCTTGAAAGTGCCGTTAATATCTGTGACAGTCCTTCATATTATTTCACTCGGGCATTAGTCAGTGTTCATTCCGGCAAAATCATTGATGCAGAATTCAATATTAAAGAGGGGTTCGAAATAATTGCAGTTAGCGGCGCAGATTTTTTCAAAAAGACTGGATGTTATCTCAAGGCCATAGAATTTTATTACGATATTAAAAAATATGACGAGTGTTATTTTTATGCTGCCGAAGCATTAAATTTTTTATCGCCGGATTCAAGAGAATATATTCTTGTGGATGCAATATTAAAATTATGTAGTGTTCTTACTAATAGAAGTGAGATACCAGACATTAACACAAATCTCAATAGTCTGAAAAAATTAGACTGTCTTTTTGACTGGGCATACTTGAAGAGAATGGAAATTGAGGCACAATACGAAAAGTATGGTAAAAGTTCAATCGGCTACGTAGTTAGCGAATTAGTTAATATCGAAGAAATTCTCAAAAAATCAGGCGCAAAATTAGAACTGGAAAAAATCCAAAAGATAAAAGATTTAATATTAAAAGAGATTGGCGAATTAACCACTCAAAAATCAATTTCTTTAGAATATTTAAGGTTTTTCCACCAAATTAGTGAAATCATAATCAACTGCTTAGGTCAAGACGATTTTGTCGAAAGGATACTGGATGTTTTAATATCTGCAACCCGGTCAGAGCGCGGCGCATTATTTCTTATCGAAGGGAGCAAAATAATATTGGCTGCCGGCCGAAATGTTGACCATGAGACAATTAAAGACGCCAAGAAGGTATCCAGAAGCGTAATCAAAGAAACACGCAGACAGAATGAGATAATATATTCGTTGGATGCGTTATCAGACGATAGATTTAAGGATTCGGGGAGTGTAATTTTGAATAAAATTCGTTCCCTTATGTGTACACCATTAAGAATTGGCGTAAACACAATTGGGGCGATTTATCTTGACAGCACGAACGCTTGTAATTTATTTTCGAACGAGGATAAAGATTTTCTTCTCACGGTAACGAATTTCATGGCATCAACTATTGAGCAATCAAAGATATTCCAGAAAATAAGAGAAGAAAATATATGTTTAAAAATGGGAGTCCTTGCTGAATGGGCTAGTGAATATTTGATTGGCGAATCTCTATCAATAAAGGAAATTAGAGATACCATAGAAAAAGTTGCAAAGACTGATTCAACAATCCTCATAACTGGCGAAACGGGCAGTGGCAAGGGGTTGATTGCCAGACTTATTCACCAGAAAAGCATAAGGAAGAATGGTAGATTTGTAACTGTCAGTTGTGGTGGTTTACAAGAGACACTTTTTGAGTCAGAACTTTTTGGATACAAAAAAGGCGCATTTACTGGTGCAGTCAATGATAAGAGAGGACTGTTTGAAGAAGCCGATGGTGGAACATTGTTTCTGGATGAAATTTCGAATGCACCGCTCGCAATTCAGGGCAAACTACTTGAAGCGATAGAGGAAAAAAAGATAAGAAGACTGGGCGAAACAACCGAGCGGAAGATAGACGTGAGATTAATCAGCGCTACCAATCGAAATCTTGAGCAGATGATAAAACAAGGACTTTTCAGAGACGATTTGTTTTACAGAATCAGTGTTCTGACAATTCATGTTGCACCCTTGAGGGAACGCACCATTGACATTCTTATTCTTGCCGATTATTTTCTTAAAAAATATGCGTCGCAGATGAATCGAAATATTCTTGGTTTTGATAAAAAAACCATTAATATGATTTTGAAATATCCTTGGTTTGGAAATGTCCGAGAACTCCGGAATGCTATCGAACGGGCGGTTATTTTAGCCAAAAGTGAGTATATATTGCCTGAAGACCTTAAATTGAAGACAGAAATAATTGTGTCAGCCAAACAAATGGAGGACAATAAAGAAAAAATCATCAATGCTCTCAAGATAGCCAAAGGAAACATTACATTAGCCTCAAAATTCCTTGGTGTTGCTCGTTGCACATTATATAGATACATAAAAAAACATAACATAAACATTTCCTAAATTTGTCAGTAGTTTTTATTCCTTAAAATATTGACCCTAATTTTTATTAGAGTTTGAAGAAGTTGTCGCATTTATTGATACGACTGTATCAAATGAGACACTTTTAAAGAGTCGCAATACCGTAATTAACCGTTAATTTCACAAACTCTCTTAAAAAACTGTATCTCTTGATACATTTTTCGTTTTTCAGATTAATCATTAGCAGTAAAAACTATTGAAATTTCGTGAGTTTCTGGAAACATATGATTGGCATAAAATTTGCTTCCTTTAATTTTAAAGGAGCTATCATGAAAAAATTATTTAAAACCTTATTGTTGTTAGTACTTTTGTTTGGTTTTACTGTTTCAACCGTACCATATTTCTCTTATGCTGATGATGGCACAAACGGCGATGATACACCTATACCACCTCCGCCTCCGCCTAAATGAAATTTTACTGAGATGAATTAAAAATGCAAGAAGCTGTCTGGCATTTTTATTACTATGATTGTTAGTCAGCCTCTTAGCATTTAAAAGAAATGGTGAGAGTTATCCGTGTCGAATGACCGAAGCGAATACATGAAAAATTATCGAGGGAATTATGGCGAGACAATGAAAGAGCAAATTGAAGAGTGGTTCAAAAATCATCCTGAATATCGCAAAGAATATTGCAAAATCTGGCATCTTTTGCATCCCAATTACAATGCAGAATGGCGACGGAAAAACAGAGAACGCTTCCTTGCATGGCTAAAGGCATGGCGTGAAAAGAATCGAGAAAAATACAATGAATACATGAGAGAATATATGCGCAAATATCGCAATGGCGTGGCTGTCAAAGAAATGTAGACTCTATGATTATGCAGATTGATTAACTGATGACGCGGAATCTGTCAACCTCGCATGGGTGAAAATGTTAATTAGTGAAAAAAAACTGATAGTTGAAATTTTGTAGATTACGGATAAACTAAAATCAAAATTCATTAGAAAATGACGTCCTCTGAACCCTAAAGGGTTCAGTTTCCAATGAGAGAGGAAGCATGGTGTTCCTCTTGATGTAAAATATAGTTAACTTCAGTTTGCAAATCAGCGAAACCGATTGTCGCTCCGAATTTCCCTCGACTCCATAGATGTCCTTTCGGATATCTTAATCTTGCTTTAGGATGTCGACGGAAAAAGTAATAAGAAGAACCGCCTTTGATTATTCCTATTGCTTTGCTTAAAGAAGTCATCGACTTGCACTGAACGATTAGATGTGCATGTTCGGGCATAACTTTTATTACAAGAATTTTAAAGTTATGCTTAAAGCAAATCTTTTTTATGCAAGCTTCGCAAAGATTTTTATATTCGGGTTTCGCAAACATTTTATATCGGTATTTTGTGCAAAACTCAATGCAGTAAAGCACAATTCCAATTGAATGGTTTTGTTTGACATAACAATTTGCAAATTTCATTTTTCCTCCTTGTTAGCGCAAGGAGAGCTCACGCTAACTTTGTTTAGTTTTTCATAGAGGGCTAACATCGAGCCCTCACTCATATTAAAATGTTAGATAAATTAAATTTATTGAAGGAAGAAAAAGAATGCAATTCCTCATGTAGACTGAAGTCTACAGTATCCTTGCATTAGCAAATGAAAGTGAGCTATATGAATCAACGAACGCGAATGAAAATGGTTCCGGTCCTGACCCCTGTCGTTTCGCAATGCGAGGCACGGTAAGAAAGGGTCCTTAGAAAAAGGCCAAAAGATCATCTTCGGGGACTGGATAGTGCAATACAATTTTTATAATTTAACCAAAGCCATCGTATTTTTTAAAAATCTAAATAAGAAAGGGCGGGTGCAAAACAAAAAAAGAACTTAAACAAAATATGTGAAATAAGTGCAATATAGATATAGGAGGAAAAAATGAAGGTAACTTCAATCTTATTAATCACTTTAATAGCTATGCTTGCCTATGGTGCAGAGTTCTCAATCTGCACAGGCACAGGCAACCAGAAAATGCCAGATGTGGCTTTCGATGGCACCAATTACATGGTTGTCTATGATAGTGTCGGTTCAATCTGGGTTGCCCAGATAGATGTCAATGGAGCTATTCTCGGTAAAATGATACTCCATCAAAGCACTCAGGATAGAAATCCGGCGATCACAGCGGGTAATGCCGGTCGTTGTTTTGTGGTCTGGAACAATGGGACTGGAGTTATGCGTGCCATTATTCAAGGACTCAATATAGTTGTTTCACCAGCTAACACACCGTGGGCTGTGGACCCTGATATATGCAGAGTCGGTGTTGGCTTCAATGGCACCTATTACTTGCTCGTGCGCTGGACAATTGGCGACGCATCTCTCCAGGGAATGTTCTATGACACCGATGGCAATGGCTCTTCTGAATTCAGTATTGACTATAGTAACAATAATTATGGTTACGGTAATGCGATGGTTGTCTCCAACGGCACTAATTTTATTGTATCCTATCCAATCGCCGCGCTGAATGAATATCGTTATGGTGTAAAGTATGGATTAGTAACACCCAATCCTCCCAATCCTCCCACTATTAACACTTTTTTCTTAAAGAATTATGTCAGTGGCGGTGCGATACCTGCGGATTTATTGATACGGTACCCGCCATCAGTTGCATATAATGGCGTAGAGTATTTCTGCTGTTATCACTGGTACGAAATGCCAATTGGCGCCAATGAAATTCACAATCTTTATGGTGCTCGTATTCGCCCATCTGACGGATATCTTTATGAAAATGATATTCTAATATCTACTGACCCTAATATTAATGAATATGCCTCAGCAATAACTGATGAAGATAGGAATTACCTAATAGTCTGGCAGGATAATACTGCCGGTGCAACCAATTATAATATCTACGGCCGTCATTTTGATCAATATGGAGACCCCCTAACAAGTGAAATTACTGTGGTTTCCGCGTCTTATGATCAGACTGTGCCAAAAATCGCTGGCGAATTAAACAATCTTGTTGTCTGGCAGGATTATCGGAGCAATACCAACTGGGATATTTACGGAAACCTGATGGCAAAAACATTTACTACTGATGACGCACTTGCACTGGCGTATAACGGTAACCGCCACCTGGCGCGAAAACCAAATACTAATGAGTTTCACATCGTCTACACTGACCGTGGTAAAGTAATCTATCGATATTCCTCAAATGAAGGCGTTGATTGGACGCCACAATTTGTCGTTGGAAATGGAAAACTGCCATCCATTGCATTAGACCCAAATGGCTTGGCTTATGTCGCCTGGACTGATGATGCTGGCGGTTTATGGTTCAGATATCAACCGAGTGCATATAGATGGAATCCAATCTATCATCTTTATGATCCTGGAGCCAATGACCCAAAATTGAATTCACCGCCATCAATCGGTTTAGTAGTAAATCGTGGTGTAGTTTATCCGCATATTCTCGTAACACGCACAGATGCTAATAATGATCGCCATCTTGTTGAAGATTTTACATTTCCAGTGACTAATCCTGGCTCTGGCACATTTGACTTGGTTGAAGTACGTTATGCTCCAGATGACCCGCCTCTCAGAACCTTTCCTTCTATTGTAAAGGATGATTATGATTCACTCCATGCAGTCTGGCAAAGAACAGATACTATCGCTTATGCCACACGATACAGAATTGGTGGTTCCTGGGTGGTTTGGGGTGCGGTGCTTGGAATTGAAGGACGCCAATCAGCCCATCCATTTTCTGAAACTTATGGAAACAAAGCATATATTGCTTGGCAGAGCAATTACCCATACGGAATTGAAGAGGCATATCGAGCTGATCGAAGCATCGGTTCCTCTTTATGGGCTAAGTATAACATGAGTCTAACTTCTGAAACCAAATCTATTTACTCTGTTAACGCCTCTGGCTTTTTCACTGTCTTTGCCGATGAATACGATTCTCCCTGGGATATTTACTACGTAGTCAGCCCACATGATCCCTTTTACAATATCAGTCAGACTTCCGGAATTACATCCCAATATCCCCATTCCGTTGCAAAATTCATAGAAGTAAGTGATACTAAATATCTATACACTGTTTGGCTTGAGGGAAATTCCAGTCCTTATGAAATCCGGTTCAAAAAGATTACACATAACCCTTCTTTAGAATTCGCTTACCTCTCCACAACAACCGGTCATAACCCAGCTTCGCCATATCTTATTGCCCGTGATGGCTACATTGATAACTGGCAGATTCCTGTAGACTTCGGATATTCAACAATAACTTACCGACTCCCACTCTTACCTGAATTTAAATATAAACTTAAGACCATTGCCTACCATCAAGGTTCTGGAGAATGGCGTGAATGGGTGATAATTGATGGTCAGGTTCAGCATCTTGCGAAATATAATCCTTACGAGCCCGAGATCATTGAATTCATGGTTCCACCTGCATTCTATCAAGATAGTGTAATTGAAGTTGTCTTCGAGCGAGTTGAAGGCGATTTTGCTACTGGAGGTCCAATTGACATCTACCGTTATGAATACGAAGAAAGTGAAGGTGGCGGTCCACAAGATGTTGCAACAAGAACATTGAATAATGGAAGATTATTGTTGAATGTTTATCCGAATCCTGTTCGTAAGGAATTTACCATTGAATATGCGCTGCAGCAAGAAACCATGATTAATCTTTCTATCTACGATGCAACTGGAAGGTTGATTAATGTACTGGCTAACGAAGTCCAAAAGCCTGGTTCTTATCAAAGAACTCTACAGAGTTCTAATCTTGCTCAAGGAATTTACTTTATCCAATTAAATACTGTTGACCAATTCGTTGTGCAGAAGATAATTTTCTTGCGATAATTGGTGAAATAAAGGGGGTGGTGAAATATCCACCCCCTTTTCCACTCGCTATATAACTGCGCATAATTTAATCGACATTATGGCGCAGGAATTTCGCACAGATTAGCATTTTTGAATAAGTATTCATGACAAATATTATATGCGCTTCTATATAACACCTATTGACTTATTATGAGAAAAATATATAATTAGAGTAGAAAAGAGGAAGTGGAAACATTATGGCTAATTTCTTATTGATAATATTTCTGTGTAGTGGTTTTGTCGAGAAATGGTATCTGCCCAAAGGGACATCGCATCAAGGGGGTAGAATTTGTATTGCTGATGCTGACAGGGATGGTAATTACGAACTTTACTTTAATACATTTGAATATGGATATAAAAAAATTTACATCTATGAATTGCATTTACCAAATATCTGGGAAGCAGATTCCTTTTTTCCTGATTTTATAGATGCTCTTGTGTGGGATATCGGTGATTTTGACCTGGATGGTTTATATGATCTCATTATTCTCAGCAGTTGGTTTTGTCCACCACCCGTGATTGGTATGACTGTTTTTGAATCACCTGATTCTTTTTCTTATCCAATCCAGGAAGTATGGCGCGATACTGTAGGTTATCCAGAAGTCAGTCCTATTGCAGTTTATGATGTTGACCAGGATGGTATTCCAGAAATAATTAAGTGCAGAGGCGACCCTACACCTCATGGTGATGAATCTTTTGTAATTTATGAAGCCGCAGGGAATAATGCATATGTAAAACTCTATGCACCTGTTTCCGATCATTTCGCTCCTTTGAGCACCATTGGTTTTGGCGACTTTGATTTGGATGGTAAAATTGAATTTGTGTTTGGTGACGCGTATTATAGAATATATAAGAGTCCTGCTGATAACACTTATGAACAAATATTGGAAGACCTTATATATCCACCCAACATTAGGGATTGCTTTTCAGTTACGGACGCTGATGGCGATAGTAAAATGGAGTTTGTAATTAAGGCGTTTCATCCTTTGCTTGGATTTATCAGAGCGTTCATCTTTGAAGCCACCGGGAATAATATCTACACCAAAATTGATAGTTTTACTTTTTATAATGGCTATTGGAATTACGGAGGTGGTTATTCAGACGCAGGTGATGTTGATGGTGACAGCATACCTGAAATTGTCCTTGAGGCTTGTCAGGATATTTATATTATCAAATCTGCAGGCAACGATTCGTTCTATGTCTGGGCGACTTTGCCAGGGAATCTGACAGGTTCTAATGTTCGGATTTTTGACCTTGACAACAATGGTTTGAATGAAATTATAATTTCTGGTAATAATCAAACAAGAATTTACGAATATGAACCCGGAAGGGTTGAGGAAGTAAAGGAAGAGACACAAGGAGTCAGGTTAGAAGTTTATCCTGAACCATTTAAAGACAGATTGTATATTAAATACCAAAATTCGAGCATAGAAGATAAGACAAAAGACGTTAAGTTAAAAATCTACGATGTAACAGGCCAGTTAGTAAGAAAATTTGACGATTTAACGAACAATACATTTAATCTAATAACTTGGAATGGCTGCGATAATTCTGGTAAAAAACTTCCAAGTGGGGTCTATTTCTTGAAGTTTGAGGCAGGCACATTTAGAGAAACAAAAAAACTATTGTTAATAAGGTAGTATACGCTAATGTTGCAAAAAGGGGAGCTTTAAACTCCCCTTTTACCTTGTGCCAGATTTGTGCCAAAATCTTCGTTAGAATGATAAGAATTTCCCTTTTTCTTTTTTAGTCAAACAATTAAGACAAACTGCCCCTTCACCATCAATAACTGCTATGTCCTCGTCTTTATAATCCAAACCACATCTTGCACAAGTATTAGTTACATCCTGCTTATGCGGGGTGGGTTTTACTAATTTTAATTGCTTCTCTTTTATCTTCATTTTTCTCCTTTAACCCATTTATATTATTTTTAATAAGAAATTGCTTAATTTCCCTTAAATTCTTTTTGCTTGGCTTTGTTCTACCTTTCTCCCAATAAGTCACGGTATCAGTTGAAACTCCAACAAATTTGGCGACATCTTTCTGAAATAAGCCCCTATCCATCCTATGTTTTCTCAGTCTCTCCCCAAGGGTTCTCGGCTTAATTGGATAGCCTTTTGGATATTTTTTAGGTCTTTTAACAGTTAATTTAAGTTTTGGCGTTGTAAAAAATTTGCAACGAACGGGCAGGGATTCATTGCTGCCGCGAGCATAAACCGTGCAGGATAAGTAAGAGTTACCTTTGCCCGACCAATCGTGACTGAACCATCCTCAAGTGGCTGGCGCAAAACCTCTAATACATTTTTG
>Ga0172366_10000078_pt1 | contig 53237 bp, 40 predicted proteins | sample LakKivSesite69cm_FD_114533 | JGI IMG/M metagenome (GOLD analysis project Ga0172366, IMG submission 114533) | Sediment microbial communities from Lake Kivu, Rwanda - Sediment site 69cm | ecosystem: Environmental > Aquatic > Freshwater > Lake > Sediment | place: Rwanda: Western Province, Lake...
ATGTTCAGGTTGCTTGACGGGTCGAACGCGAGGTTCTACACTCTGTGGATGGGCAACGGCATGCCGATGACGGTGATCGGGTCTGACGGAGGCTACTACAAGGCCCCGGTCGTCACGACGAAGCTGACGATCGCGCCCGGCGAGAGATACGTCATCCTCCTCGACTTCTCGGGAATGGCAGCGGGCACGAAGGTCGTGATGATGAACAACGCGAAGGCCCCGTATCCTGGAGGATCCCCCACGCAGGGGGCGACGACTGGCCAGGTCATGCAGTTCACCGTGACGGCGAACCCTGGGTTCGCCCCTCAGGTCCTGCCCGCCGCCCTGAATCCGACGCTGGTCGGGGCGTGGCCGACACTCCCGACGCCGACGAAGACCCGGATCCTCACGCTCTACGAGGATGCTGGGCCTCTCGGCCCTCTCGCGGCATACCTGAACGGACAGATGTGGGATGCTCCGATTTCCGAGTCCCCGACCCTCGGGTCGACCGAGGACTGGCAGATCGTCGACATGACCATGGACGCCCACCCGATACACACGCATCTCGTGCAGTTCCAGCTGGTGAGCCGACAGAAGGTCGACACAATGGCATATCAGACCGCTTGGCTCGCTCTGAACGGAGCGCCTCCCTACATGATGACCCCGACGGAGCTCTCCTGGACGCCCTACATCAAGGGCAAGTCGATTCCTGCGACGCCCATAGAACAGGCGTGGAAGGACACGATCCAGGTGCTGCCGGGCGAGGTGACCACGTTCAGGATCAGGTTCGCCCCGAACGATGGGAGTGCGGAGTTCCCGTTCGATGCGACCGTCGGCCCGGGATATGTATGGCACTGCCACATCCTGGACCACGAAGACAACGAGATGATGCGGCCGTACATCGTGCTGCCGGCTGTGTAGAGGCACGACGGATAAAACCCAGCAAAACCCCTTATCAGCATTTTCTCCCCGGCGCGGAGAACATATGCGATTGTTCATGTACGCCCAGCCCGTTATGCACGGCATGCGTGCCCGTGGTCTGTTTACGATTCTCGGGGTTTTCGTAGCGTTGCTTCTCATTGCGCTGTCCCTCAAGGCGAGCACCCAGGAGTCCAACTGGGTGCTCGCGCAAGCCACTGGCCTCAAGCCGGTTGCGGGCTACATCTATATGGCTGATGGGACGACGCCTGCGGCAGGTGCAACAGTGGTCGTGACGATGTGGAACGGAACGACACTCCGTTCTACGTTGACCACGACCTCGGATTCGACGGGGTTGTACGCGGTCACCTTCGGATTCGGGTCCGCATCCTGGGAGGTCGGAGACCTCATTGTTGTCGGGGCGACCCTGGGATTTGAAGTCGGGGAGGCAAACGCGGTCGCGGACAGCTCGCCCATCCAGTACATCAATGTGGTTGTCGGAACCGCCATCCCGGAATTCGGCGCGCCGATTGCGCTCGTGACGGCGGCTGTAGCTATCGTCGTCCTGGCTGCAATCAGACGGCGTTCATGACGGCATCGAAGTTTGCGACCAGTGGCTCTTCCATCCAATCCTCCCAAAGGCATTTAGCACCCGCAATGAGATGCGCTGTTTGGAATGTCACCTCGACCGCGGCGAAACGCTCCTCGCGACGATGGTTCTCCCGATGCGAGGAGCGAGCTCGAAAGGGAGCTCGAGAGGCTCAGCCAGGAGACGGAGACGGATAAGCTGCTCGAGTCGCTGGAGACGGAGCTGAGGGACTGGGCCCCGAAGGACGACGAGAAGGAGGCCGAAGAGGTGATCGACAGGCTCAATCGTCGTCTCATATCGAGATCCGTGTTCAGGGAAAGCCTGGAGGCAGGCTATCACGAGGAGTCCCTCGACATGCGGCCGATGGAATCCGAGGTGCGCAAGGGCCTCGAGGAGCTGAAGAAGCTCATCGAGCTCGGGAAGCAGCCGCCCAGGAAATGACTCACGGGCTGACGTTCAGCCACAGGTGCACTTCTCGGTACGCGTCCTGCTGGGTGAGAGGCTCGCCGTCGAGATACAGCAGGAACTGCAGCTTCCACTCGCCACTCGAGGGCACCGTGAAATTGAATGTCTCGTTGTAATAGTCAAGATGGTTCAGGGTGAAGTTCTGGGCGATTCCGAGGTTGGGGTACAAGTCGTGCGTCTGAGACCAGTCAATACCATACGACCCGACGGCCGTGCTGTTGTCCGAAGTGTTCGTGATGATGATCAGCAGCGTGTATGACCGCTGCTCGTGCTCGAATGAGCCGACCGACAAGAGGACCGTCGCGTTCTCTCCGGCCGTCAGGTTGCCGGGGTAGTCGGTGGCCTTTCCGCCGGGCCCCAGAAGTGCCAGCTGCGTGAACCTCTCGCCGACTCTCGGTGTCGTTACGGCCCAGGCGAGGACGACCACGGACGCGACGAGCATCACGACGATGCCGATTGTCAGAGCCTTATCCACCATCGGCATCCCCTGCAGGCTGAGGTTGACGTCGAGGACGATCGCGAAGCGCTCGTCTACGGGAAGTCTCGTCCGGCGGTACCATGCGGCGAGCGATGCGCCCACGATGAACGCCGATACCGCGGCGAGTATCGGATTGAGTCGGATGCCCCACGGAGTGAAGTTGAGTCCCAGGCCGATCAGCGGTACGATGGCGATGCTGAGGCCGAAGCTGAGCGCGACCCGCTCGATCGTGTCGATCTGGTCGTTCTCCGGGAAGAGGGCCGCGGTCGCGGCGTATCCCGGCAAGAAGAGGATGAAAACAAGTCCGAGGATCTGTCTGATCAGGCTGTCCCCGACGAAGACGACCAAGGCGACGAGAATCATCGCGAGGGCTATGCATACCACGAGATCGTAGGGCCGTTCCCTGATCTCGAGATGGAACCTCCTCTGTCCTGCAGTGCCTTGTCCCATCAGCGCAAACCCCTCGGAAGCGTTGGGAAGAGAAACTAGCTCGGCGTATATGAAATGCTCCATGTGGATTGGGACGGCTGCAGCGATGCCACTGTTTATATCTCGCACAGGGGCTATCGCGTGGCGGAAGTCAGGCGAGGAAGTCACATGCTGGTGTCCCACAAGGTCTTCATCGCTCTCCTTATCTGGACAGTTATTAGCATCCTGGTCTCGCTCTCGGCAGGCGTGGAGGTGCTGGCCACGCTCGTCCTCATCGGCCTGCTCGTGACACGTGAGCTGACCGACGGATTCCTCCCCGCTGACCTGCGTTCGAAGGTGGACTTCTTCGTCTATGCAGGACTGGTCCTCTTCGTGGTCGTCGTCGTCAGGCGGGTCTGGACCATACTGGATTGACCTCAGCCGTTCTTCTCATCGACCGCTTTGATCGCGGCCGCGTGGCGTCCGTGCTCCTTGACGACGTAATGCAGCACCCCGGGCCTCCAGTCGGGGTGGCGCGCAATCAGCTCCGTCTCGAGATGCTCTGTCGGAGTCACGGGCGTGCTTGGCGACCTCTTCGTCCATCCGAGAAGAATGCTCACGGCCATCGCGTACACGTTCTTCGCCCTCTCGACCATGAACGCGACTGCCATGTCCACGTAGTCCGTCGCGATCCACAGGACGAGCAGGAAAGCGAGGACGATTATGACCGCTTTCGCCTGGTCGCTGACAGAGTTCGAGAAGTTGAGCGTGACGGCGACGGGGTTGAAGAAGTCCCTATGGTTCTCGTCGAAGAACACAGAGGACCGGCCGGTGCAGATCTCCGATACCAGGTTCTCGTCCAGGGCGGAGTTGTTGAGGTACTTCGCCATTCCGTTGATGAGAACGCTCGGGTCTGCGAGCATGACTATCGTGCCGTTCCCAAGCTTCTCCTTCACCATCATCGGGAACGGCCCGGTCCTCTCGCCGGCATCCCGCTCCCTGTTCCCGTTGGAGTCCTGCCAGCTGGCAATCGACGTGTACGCGAGAACCGATGTCGTGGATGCGTTGACGGAGATCGACGACGGGTAGTTCAGAAGAAGGCTCGAGACGTTCTTCGTGAGCGGGTCCGGCCTCAAGTCGAAGCACACGGAGAACTCCGGCTTCTTGTCGAACGCGAGGTCCATGACGAGGCTTCCGGAGATGCGCGAGGTCGCGCCCATCCCCTGGAGCAGCTGGTTCCCGGTCCCGAAATCGTCGGCTAGGAGCAGGATCCCTCCAGCTCTCACGAAATCGCCCGCGATCCTCGCTTCCTCGCCGGAGAACCCGCGCGTGGGGCCTATCACGACGAGGGCGCTCTCAGAGGGATCGAGCGCCAGCTGGTCAAAGCCCAGCTGGACGACATCAATATCGGTGCCGGTGGCCCGCGTCGCGAATGACGGTGCGAACTTCCCGGACTTAAATGTCGAGATGGCGAGCTCACTCGTTCCGTTCCATCCGGAGTTGAATATCGAGAAGTCCGCGGTCGTCGAGATGGCGGGAGTGACTAGCGTCAGGGAGAGCAGGAGCACTGACAGGATGAGCGCCGCGGTGGCGACGTATCCCCGTTTCAGCTTACTGCGCAGTCTCAACACCTCCGGTCCTTATTCCGTCTATCTCGACGCTCATGCGCACGGAGTCGACGTCGGTCAGCGCCGCTCCCGAGTAGAACGCCCTCTCGAAGAGCACGGTCACCCGCTCGACGCTCTCCTTCGGATACCCGAGTGTCCTCAGGAGGCGGGCGACCTCCCAATGGGTCATGTCCTCGGTGATCGTCACCCTCCTCTTTCGCTGCAGGAACTCCAGCAGCAGGTTGTACAGCCATACGATTCGGCCGTTCGGATCCCTCGGCCCTTCGTAGGTCGGCCAGTCGTTGTACGCATCTGTCGGCGAAACCCCCGCTGCGAGAGCGCCTCCGGATGCGCCCTCCGCAATCGGAATGGCGACAGTATCACGTTTCGGGGCTGCCACACGCGCTTTCCGGGCCTGGAGGGTCTTCACCATCATCGCGAGGACGGCCAGCATGAGCAGCCAGAAGTAGTACGCGTAGGGCCCGAAGAACAGATAGGGGATTGTCTCGTCAGGACCCATGTTCCATCCAGGAAAGAACGGGAAGAACGGATACCCGCCCTGACGGAGCTTCGTCATGGCGAAGACCACGCTAGCGTCGCAGTATCTCCAGATAGTTCCGTGCTCCATGAACGCCGCTCGGAGAGTATGTGTTCCCGCGCTGAGGTTCGTGCTCGGGAGGTAGATTGCGAACTCGGCCTGCGCGTCCGTGGTCACGTTCATCACGAGCGTGTCGTCCACGAACAGCGCAATCTTCTGGTGTGCAAGGGGTTGGGAGAGGTTGGCGAGCAGCTTGCCGGATCCGAGTATCTTGTAGCCGGGCATGAACCGGTCCGCGAACAGCTCCAGCTCGAGGTGCGTTGGGACGCTTATCTCGAGCGACAGGGGGCCGGCGGCGCTGGAGGCGTACGGAAGGACTCCGCTGTATGTTGCTGTGAACGAGTGGAGGCCGAATCCGAGCTGAGCTCCGGTGAACGACAGGGCGGACCTGCCGTTGGCGTCTGTCGTTGTAGCGTGACTCCTCCCGGACACCTCGATCAGGCACTCGGCCCCGGGTATTGCCTGACCGTGCACATCCTCCAGGGCGATGGTCGCCCTAGTCGTCTCGTTGATGTTCATATCATCTCTGTCGAGCTCAAAGGTCAGCACGGTCGGCACAAGCAGGACGGTGATGGTTATGTTGTCCGAGTACAGCTGCGTGTAAGGGGTCACCGCGGTGGCCGTCATCGTGTGCTGTCCGAGAAACGAGGCGTTGATCTCCAGTCTTATGGCGAAGGAGTAGGTGCCGTTCTGTCTGGTGGTCGTGCCTATGATCTCCTTTCCGTCCCAGAGAACGTGAACCAGGTGGTTGGCGCGGAACGAACCATTGTAGTAGAGGTACCCCCCACCGACTATCCTCTCGCCTAGATACACAGTCGTGTTCTCCACCCAGAGGAGGAGGAAGGATCTCTCAGGCCCCCACGGCACGTCGTTGTGGATGATGGGCTCGATTTCGGCGATGGTTTGGCTGAGCATGTCTCTGAGCTTCTCGATCAAGGGCCTCAGGGAGTTGGGAGCGAATGGGGTCTTCTCGCTGACGACCATGCCCGTTATCGTTCCCGCGGACACGAGCATTACATCGATCGTGCTGTTCATTCTCTCCGTCAGAGAGAAGATTGTCGAGACAATCTTGAGCGCCTCCACAAGTTTCGCATCGCTCATGTTGTCAAGGTCCTTGAGCGAAGTCAAGAGAGTGCGCGCATCCATCAGGTCGGTCTCCAAGTCCGAGAACGATCCCATCTGCGAGCGGAGGTGCAGGAATGGCGGAAGGAGGTCGGAGAGGTCCTCGTAACTCCCGGCGACGTTCTCTATCTTCGAGAGGACCTGGTTTGCTGGAGCGAGTATTCCATCAACCATCGCGAGGTACTCATCGGCGCTCGCCATGCTCTGGTTGTAGAAGTCCTCGAGCGCGCCCTCCGACGCGCGGATCGAAGTGTTCAGGAGATTGATGACTGTGTCCAGGTTCGGGTTCGCGAGGTCATAGTTCTCGTGGGGGATCTCAGCCTTCGCCATACCCGAAGCGCCGATTGTGCCAGCGAACAACCCCAGGATCAGGACAGCGCAGAGTCTCACGGAGGCCGTTCGCCGGCGGGGTAACATCACCATTCGCGCAGCTCCAGCGTGTAAACGACATTGTCGTTGGAGTTGTCAACGCTTTCGATTAGCACGGCCTTGCCCGTCGCCCTCGCAGCGGCAGTGAGCAGGCATGAGCACCCTATGCAGGCCATTTGCCTGCAGGCGTCGGGCCTTTCGTGACGCACTGTTCTGCAGGCGCCGAGAAGGTCCTTGTACTCCACCCTCAGAATGGTTCTGCCATCGCGTTCTTTGAAGTGGAAATCGCGCATGACGGACATACCGTGCTTCAGCATCTGCATGGTGCCTTCTGTCGCTTCAATGCCGGCATCTTTGATTCCTGTGCCCAGGTCCTTCTCAATTCGGTCGAGAAGCCGGGCTCCCAGAGGCTCGAGGAGGAGGCCGGGCGAAGAGCCATCCTTGCCGGGAGACAGCGCAAGATCCTGTGAGAGGGCCGTCGGAAGAACCGTCTCTCCTCTTCCGCCGGGAATGAACACTCTCTCGCTGGAGAGGCCATGCTTCGCAGGAAGGTAGACCGCATTGCCTTGCAGATGCAGCGCCCCGATGATGTTCTCCCCTGCGGCAGCTGCGGAAGTCATCTCGTCCTCTGTGACCCCCCTCGGCGAGCTCGCTTCTCCGAGCACTGCCACACCGAACATACCGAGGAACGCGAATCCTATCCCCGCGATTGCGCCGAGGTTTCTCTGGTCCTCGAGTTGCGATATTCTCTCCTGCAGCGCCGGGTCGGGGGTCTCCCCGATCTTGATGAGCTCCGCGTGTGCGTTCAAGGCAATCAGCATGAGGCCGAGGCCCGTGAGCGCAATCGCTATTGCTAGGGTCCTCCCAGCGGTGAGCGACACTTTTCTTCCCAGAATCCGGAACTTCATGGACATTCCGGCAATGGTCTGGAGGCTTAACTTACTTTTCTGACTATGCCGGGCATTAGGGGAGTGTTGGAGCTGTGCCGGGGTGCTCCTGAAGGACTCGCTGATAAGTTGGTTTTCCATATGATTCTCGGATAGTTCCGGCTAGATCGTGTTGGGTTCGTCTGACGCTTTGTCGCGGGAAATGTCGTCCGGCATTATCGAATTTGGTAGGTAACTATCCCTCCTTGGCTGTATGAAACATGGCCGTGCTACGGGGTGTCAATGCGCACAGATATGCTCAATTAACGGCGCATTTTTGCCGCCGGGGAATTGCGATTTTCGAAGCGGTTCTGGACGGAGTCAGTAGGGGCAAACGTTCATATTCCGAGTGTGTCATGCCGCTTGCTGGCGCGCACCGAAAAACCACACTGACATCGGTGTAAACTGATTTTGAAATGTGCCGAGCCAAGCAGGGGGGAGTGGCGCCAAAGAGAGGGAGGAGAATCGGGATGTCTCATGTACGCGAAGCGGACGGCATCGGTGCCGTCCACACAACGAGAGTGCTTGCACGGCTACTGGCCGTACTGGTCGTCTTCATAATGGTCTCCACCGCCTTCGTGGCGGCGCTGGCCAATGCTGAAGGCGCACCGGAAGTATGGACTTCGAAGGACGAGTACTCGCCTGGCGAGACCGTCGAGATCTATGGAGGCGGTTGGGTCAAATGGGTCCCAGTGACTGTGACCATATCGCATCCAGATCTTGTTGAGAAGTCGTTTGTAGTGATTCCGGATTTGTACGGCAGATTCGTCTGCACTGATTATGTGGCTGAGCTTGTTAAGGATTATTCGACCGCGGTGACCGTCACCGCGACGCAGGTCCTCGAGAATGGGGACAGTGTCGCGACGACTCACTTCTACGATCCGGCAGCCTACATCGAGGGCTGGACCCTGTTCCCGCACCAGCGCTGGACAACCGGCGATCTGAAGGGCTGGAACGAGGGCGACAGCGTTCCGATGATGGTCGTGATCAACAAGAAGCAGTTGCACGGTTCGAACGAAGTGACGATGACGATCGGCGTCGATATGTACAACAAGACGCCGTCAATGGCGTACGGGATCGACTATCTGACAGAGTACTGGACGAATCCTCCAGTTGCTCCGTTCAACACTTACACCAACTCATCGCAGCCGTTCTATGTGGACCCCGCTGAGGGAACGCTCAGCGACGTCCAAAGAGAGGCGAACATATACGACGAGGGCCGGAAGCTCACCGAGCAGGTCTGGAGTTTCACATTCACTTTCGCAGACGGCTCGACAAGGGCAATGGTCCGGTTCGGCGCACACCTCGCGGTGACGAACCTCGACGAGGGAATACGCGGCGCGTCGTATTGGCCGGGCGAGTCGCTCCATGTCCGGATCGTCGAGATGAACCCGGACGTGAACAACGGCAATCGGGATGTCCCGATCTCCGTGAAGGAGCTGACGGGACCGCCCGAGCTGGAGCTCATGAAGGAGTGCGACCCGGAGGTCGTGCTCGAGGGTGACACTATAACATTCACCGTCCACTGGATGAACACCGGCGGAGCGCCGGCGTACTGCGCGAAGCTCTGGGACGAGCTTCCGCTAGATGCGGTCGAATTGGACCCAGATTCCTTCCTCTACTGGGACACGACCAACCCAACACCGATGACCCCGTTCCCTGGGCCGGTCACGACATCCACCGGCTGGGAGTGGGACATCGGGTATGTGCCGGCTGCGCAGGACGGAGTGCCATTCGAAGCGTGGCTCTCATTCGAGGCCACGGTGATAACGTCGGAGACGGGCTGGTACGAGAACTGGGTATACCTATCGTATACGGACAACCACGGGAGTTCGTTCCCGACACTGAGCGCGGAGTGCGAATTCTACATCCCGCCGCCGCCCTCGATTGAGGTCGTCAAGAGCGGGCCGTACTACGCGCACGACGGTGACGTTATTGAGTATACTTACGTAGTCACAAATACTGGCCCGGCCGACCTGATACACGTCGATGTTGTAGACTCGATCATCGGGACGATTGCGACGGACCTGTCGATTGAGGCGGGAGACTCCGTGACCCTGACGGCGACATACACGGTGAAGTCCACGGATCCGAGCATTCTCGAGAACACGGTCACCGCGTCCGGCGAGGACGAGTACGGCCGTGAAGTCATGGATGACGACTCGTGGACCGTTCTGATCTTCAGGCCGCACATCGACATCGAGAAGAGCGTCAGCATGGAATGCGCGAAGGCGGGCGAGACCGTATGGTACACGCTCGACTGGATCAACCCTCCCGAGTGGGAGACCACGCTCTACAATGTGACGATCAAGGACTCGTTGCTCGGCGACTATGAGATAGGAACTCTCGCGCCCGGAGCCACGGGCCAGCTCGTTATACCGTACGTGGTCACTGATGCCTGGGACCCGCTCATCAACACCGTCGAGATCTCTGGCGAGGACTGGATACACGGGATCGCAACGGATTCGGACAGCGCGAGTGTCGATGTCGTCCACCCGATGGTACAGATATCGAAGACCGCGGACAAGGCCTGCGGGCTGCCGGGAGAGGCCATCACGTACACGATAACTGTGACCAACCCGAGTGCCGCAGACGTGTGGCTGAACGGTTCCTACGGCGACAGCGTCCTCAAGCTCGAATGGACGTTCGAGGACCTGAAGCCTGGCGAGAGCGTCTCGCAGGTGATTCCGACCACGATTCCAGACACCGACCCGTTCGTCAACTCCGCTTGGGTGACGGCACGCGACCACCAGGACCACGTCGTTCAGGCGACTGCGTCCTACAAGGTCGACGTGGTGCACCCGGACGTCGAGATCACCAAGGACGTCGACGAGCACTGCGGAATGCCGGGCGAGACTGTGACGTTCACGATAACCGTGACGAACCCGGCATGCACCGACGTGTGGCTGAACGGCACGGTCTATGACCCGCTCTTGGGCGGACCGTGGGCATTCAGCAACCTGAAGCCCGGCGATACCTTCGTGCTCGAGCTGCCGTATGTTCTGCCGGACAGCCCGACTGAGATATTCAACACTGCATCCGTCGAGGCCTTCGACCACCAGAACCACAAGGTCACGGCTACAAGCAAGGAGGTCAGGGTGGACGTCGTCCACCCGGACGTCGAGATCTCGAAGGAGGCTAGCATGCCGTGCGCGGCCGTCGGAGAGAGCATCACATGGACGATCACGGTGACGAACCCGGCCACAGCCGATGTCTGGTTGAACGGGACTGTCACCGACGATGTGCTCGGCCAGACTTGGGAGTTCTTCAACCTGAAGCCGGGCCAGTTCATCGAGTTCACATACACGCAGGTCATGCCTGAGGGACCGACCGAGATCATCAACACGGCGACGGTCTCAGCAACCGATCACCAGGATCACGAGGTCACCGCGACGAGCAACGCCGTGAGGGTAGACATAGTGCACCCGGACGTCGAGATCACGAAGAAGGCGAGCATGCCGTGCGCGGGCGTCGGCGAGGAGATCACATGGACCATAACGGTGACCAACCCGGAGACGGCCGATGTGATGCTGAACGGCACGGTCACGGATCCGATGTTCCAGAAGGCCTGGACCTTCAACAACCTGCAGCCCGGGGAGTCCGTCGACTTCACCTACGATCAGATCATGCCTGAGGGACCGACGGAGATCATCAACACCGCATATGTCGAAGCGACGGACCACCAGGACCATGTCGTGAGGGACGCGAGCGGGCCGGTCCGCGTGGACATCGTGCACCCTGATGTGAAGATCACGAAGAGCGCGAGCATGGCGTGCGCGGCCGTCGGCGAGGAGATCACGTGGACCATAACGGTGACCAACCCCGGCACGGCGGACGTCATGATCAACGGGACGGTGGACGACTCTGTGCTCGGCAAGAGCTGGTCGTTCACGAACCTCGCGCCTGGCCAATCGGTTGACTTCACCTACACGCAGGAGATGCCCGAGGGACCGACCGAGATCATCAACACGGCGACGGTCGTAGCGACCGACCACCAGGAGCATGAGGTCACCGCGACGAGCAATGCGGTCAGGGTGGACATCGTCCACCCGGCCGTCGAGATCACGAAGGTCTCGGACAAGCCCTGTGCGGCGGTCGGCGAGCTCGTGACATACACGATAACCGTCACCAACCCGGCTTCGGCCGATGTCTGGCTGAACGGGACCATTTCCGATCCCGCGCTCGGCGAGAGCTGGACGTTCATGAACCTCGCGCCTGGCGAGCAGGTCATCAAGACGGCGACGATACCCATGCCGTTCGGGCCGACAGAGTTCATCAACACGGCGACCGTTACGGCGAAGGACCACCAGAATCACGTCGTGTCTGCAAGCGCCTCGGTCAGGGTCGACATCGTCCACCCGGACATAGAGATCACGAAGAAGGCGAGCATGCCGTGCGCGGCCGTCGGCGAGGAGATCACCTGGACTATAACGGTGACCAACCCAGCCACGGCGGATGTGATGCTGAACGGCACGGTCACGGACCCGATGTTCCAGAAGACCTGGACCTTCAACAACCTGAATCCGGGAGACTCGGTCGACTTCACCTACGATCAGATCATGCCCGAGGGACCGACGGAGATCATCAACACCGCATATGTCGAAGCGACCGACCACCAGCAACACGTAGTGAGGGCCGCCAGCGAGCCGGTCCGCGTGGACATCGTGCACCCGGATGTGGAGATCACCAAAGTCGCTGACCAATACCTGGCCCACGACGGCGACGTGATAACCTATACGATAACCGTCTACAACCCGGCGACCGCGGACGTGATGCTGAACGGCACAGTCGACGACACGATGTTCGGCGACGGTGTGCTTTCGTTCACATATCTGGCCCCGGGAAACTCGGTATCGGCAACAATGACCTACACTGTCTTGGCCACGGACCCTGAGACCATCGAGAACAAGGCGACCGTGACGGCGACCGACCACCAGGACCACGAGGTGACCGCGGAGGCCACATGGACCGTGCAGGTCCTCAGGCCTGACATAGACGTCACGAAGATCGGGCCGGTCGAGGCCGAGGTCGGCGAGGTCATAACGTACTACGTCAACGTCACGAACACCGGCAACTGCGACCTGTTCAACGTGAGCGTCCAAGACACGCTCGGCGGAGAGCTCGGGCCTATCGCTATCCTGCTGAAGGGCGAGACGAAGCATCTCACATACGACTACATCGTCCCAAGCGGACCCGGCACACTGGACAACACTGTCGTCGCGAAGGGCGAGGACAGGCTGCATCTGTGGGTCGACGACAAGGCCGACTGGCAGGTCATCAAGCTGGCCGTGGTCATGGGACTGAAGGCGGCCGACTACAACGCGAACGGCATTTACGACGTTGGCGAGCCGGGCCTCATGAACTGGCTGATCGTGCTCGAGGGAACTGATGCCGACGGGCCCGTCTACAAGACGACCCTGACGGACAGCTTCGGAGAGTACGAGTTCACCCGCCTGAAGCCGGGGACCTACACCGTCAGCGAGACGATGCTGCCCGGATGGCACAACTTCTCGGCCCTGAGCTACGCGCTCACGCTCGACAGCGGAAGCCTCGAGGTAAGGGACTTCCTCAACATGCCGTACGGCACAATCTCGGGCTACAAGTTCCTGGACCTGAACATGAACGGCGTCTGGGACGACGGCGAGGAGGCCATTCCAGGCTGGGGCATAAGCCTCTCCGGGACGACGATCGGAGGACTGCCAGTCATCGAGTCCACGACAACGGACGCTGACGGGGCGTACTCGTTCGTCGACCTGATGCCAGGAGTGTACTTCGTGTCCGAGGAGACGAGGGACGGCTGGTACGCGACCACGCCGACCATGCTCACGGTCGATGCGGGATCGCTCGACCCGTTCGTCGTGACGGACCAGGACTTCGGCAACGTACCGCTCGGCGAGATCTCCGGATTCAAGTGGCTCGACGAGAACATGAACGGCTACGAGGACGGCACGGAGCCGAAGCTCGGAGGCTGGACCATAGTTCTCGACGGAGTGCAGACCGACGGCATGCCTGTGCACAAGGAGACGGTCACCGGACCGACGGGCTACTATTACTTCAGCGGACTGAAGCCCGGCGTCTACACGGTCTCAGAAGTGCTCAAGGAGGGCTGGAAGAACATCACGCCTCTGTCCAAGGAGATCACCATCATACCCGGGTCCGAGGTCACATGCGCCAAGTTCGGCAACGTGCCCTACGGATGCATCCAGGGATGGAAGTTCCTCGACTGGGACATGGACGGCACGAAGGACGGGGACGAGCCCGGCATAGAGGGCTGGAAGATGACCCTGACGGGCTACCTGAACGACGGGCCGACCCCGTACGGAATGGACGGGACGCCCGTCGGGCCGATCGATGTGTTCACGGACGAGGACGGCGCGTGGCAATTCTGCGACCTGTTGCCCGGCATATACTTCGTGACCGAAGAGAGCAGGGAGAACTGGTACCACACGACCCCGCTGACGCTGAGCTTCCAGATCACGCCATGGCACTTGGAGGAGACTGAGTGCGGCATGATCATCGTCATCGGAGGCACCCATGTTGTCGACGTCAAGTTCGGCAACGTGCCGTACACGTGCCTCTATGGCCACAAGTGGAACGACCTGAACGGCGACGGAGTGCACCAGGACAACGAGCCTGGGCTGGCCGGTTGGACGATCCACGTCGTGGGCGAGAGGAACGACGGAGTGCCCGTCGACATGACTCTCCTGACCGACCAGGACGGATACTGGGCGACATGCTTCAACATCCTGCCCGGGACATATACGGTCAGCGAGGTCTTGCAGGAAGGCTGGACACCGACGACGCCGGAGAGCATCGAGGTCACGCTTGAGATGACCATGCAGCCCGAATCGCACGAGTTGAACTTCATGAACTTCCAGAACGGGAAGATCACGGGCTACAAGTACGAGGATATGAACGGCGACGGCATCCTCGACGCTGGCGATGTCGCGATCCAGAACTGGATCATACGACTGGAGAACTCGGCGCACGAGACGATCGCGACGACCCTTACGGCGAGCGACGGCAGCTTCGAGTTCACCGGACTACCGTTCGGCACGTACTACGTCGTCGAGGAGTCGCTTACCGGCTGGGTCGCGATGGGCCCGACGAGCGTCAAGGTGGATGTGTCTTCGGGAACGGAGGTCGCTCTGGCCCCGTTCCTGAACGTCGAGCTGAGCGAGGTCTTCGGATACAAGTTCAACGACCTCAACGGCAACGGAGTCCGGGACGAGGGCGAGCCCGGCATACCCGGCTGGACGATCTACCTGATCTGGGACAAGGACCCGACGACCTATTCCACGACGACCAACGAGAACGGGTACTACGAGTTCAGCGACCTGATGCCCGACAGCTACTACATGGTATTCGAGGAGCAGCGCGACGGCTGGACACCGACGAACGCCACATGGGAGGAGTTCTCTGTGACGTCCGGGACATCCCACAGGGTCCACGACTTCATGAACTTCGAGAACGTGACTATCACGATCTTCAAGTTCAACGACGTCAACGGCAACGGCCAGTACGACCTCGGGATAGACTCCGGGATGGTCTGGACGTTCGAGGTGACGGACCCGAAGGGAGTCGTCACCACCGTGACGACGGACAGCAGCGGCGGAGTGCTCTTCACGGCCACGATGGCGGGCGTCTACACAGTCGAGGAGATTCCGGTTATGGGCTGGAACCCGACGACCCCGACCGTCCAGACGGTCACGGTGACCTCTGGGCAGGCGACGCCGAGCGACCTGTACTTCGGGAACTTCAAGTGCGTCGATGTCGTGCTCTTCAAGTACGAGGACAAGAACGGCAACGGCATCTACGACAACGACGACGAGCCCATCGAGGGCTGGTCGATCAATGTCCTGAACAGCACGGACGGCGACCCGGTGACCCTGACGACGGACGCGGACGGGAAGATCTACCTCCACTACTGCGGGTACGAGAGCTCGGTCCTTGTCTGGGAGATCGTCCCCGAGGGCTGGTGCCAGATCACGCCGCAGGCGATGTACTACGAGTTCCAGGTGACTTCCGGGACGGTGGTCAACCTGGCGACGGAGCTGGAGCAGTACCAGTACGACTTCGGGAACTTCGAGTTCGTGAGGATCACGGTCTTCAAGTTCTGGGACAAGTGCAGCAACGGCTGGTTCGACCCCGATTTCGGCGATGAGCCGCTCGAGGGATGGTACTTCGAGCTGTACAACGGCGCTGGCCAGCTGGTCTCCTGGGGCGTGACGGACGAGCACGGCTACCTCAACTTCTCGCTCTGCGAGGCCGGGACGTTCACCGTCGTCGAGGAGGACCGCGAGGGCTGGTCCCACATACGCCCCGAGGGCGGGTCGTACACATTCGACGTTGTCTCGGGAGACGAGGTGCGCCTGGAGTTCGCGAACTACGAGCACGTTAAGGTGCCCGTGTTCAAGTACGAGGATGTCGACAGCGACGGCATGTACGACCCGGAGGTCGACAGGCCGATCGCGGGCTGGCACTTCGACCTCGTGAGGACCGGAGACGGCTTCACCTACAGCGGAGAGACCGGGCCCGACGGGACGCTCGAATTCGAGGTCAACAGGTCCGGGACCTACAGGCTGGTCGAGGAGGACCGCATCGGCTGGACGCATGTGAACCCGGCGAGCGGGATGACGCTCCTGACGATAATCTCGGGAACGATCATACCCGTCCAGATGTTCGGCAACTTCCACAAAGTCTGCATACCGGTCTTCAAGTTCTCGGACATCGACGGCGACGGATACTTCGAGCCTCTCTCCGGAGAGCAGCCGATCCAGGGCTGGAACTTCACGCTCTGGGAGTTCGTCGACTGCAGCTGGGTCGAGATCGTGACAAAGGCCACCGATGTGAACGGCTTCGCATGCTTCTGCGTGGACCACGCGGGCTTGTACAAGATAACTGAGGAGGCGCGCGCAGGCTGGATCTGGATCGTCCCGAGGAGCGGGGAGTACATCGTCTCGGTCGAGAGCGGCGACGAGTTCCAGTGCCCGTTCGTGTTCGGCAACTTCAAGTTCGGCAAGATAACCGGACACAAGTACAACGACCTGAACGGCAACGGCATGTTCGACGAGGGAGAGCCTGGACTCGCTGGGTGGGTCATACACTTCGAGGTGGACTGGCCGTTCTACATGACCGGCAAGGCCACCACGGATGAGAACGGGTACTATGAGTTCACTGGGCTGCCCCCAGGAGTCTACGACGTCTGGGAGGAAGGCCAGGAGGGCTGGGTGCCGACCTCGCCGTCTGAGGTGACGGTGGAGATCCAGGGCGACTCGCACGAGGTGGTCGACTTCCTGAACTTCGCGGAGGGATGCGTCGAGGGCTACAAGTACGAGGACGTGAACGACAACGGAGTCTACGACCCCGCGGTCGACAGGCCGATCGAGGGCTGGGAGATAACGTTGGCCATCACGACCGGAGTAGTCGGCGACCCGCCGATGAGCGCGATCATGATAATCGGCGAGACGACCACGGACGCGGACGGCCACTACCAGTTCTGCGGCCTCGGCCCCGGACTGTATGTGGTGTCCGAGGAGACCAGGTCCGACTGGGTACCGACGAGCCCGACATCGTCCGGCAACATGCTCCTGCCATCGGGCGGAACGCTCAGGTTCGACTTCCTGAACTTCCACCCAGGCTCGATCTACGGCTACAAGTTCGAGGACAAGAACAGCAACGGAGTCTGGGACGACGGCGAGCCTGCCATCGAGGGCTGGAAGATCTACATGATCGAGGACGCCCTGCCGACGATCTACACGACCTACACCAACGCGAACGGGTTCTGGATCTTCGACGACCTCCGCGCGGACTACTACATGGTCTGGGAGGAGGGCCGCGAGCACTGGACCAACACCACGCAGTGGTGGTACGAGGTGAACATCTACTCGGGCATGGACGTGAGGGTACCCGACTTCGGGAACTTCCACAACGTGTGCATCCCGATCTTCAAGTTCAACGACATGAACGGGAACGGGATCTACGAGGTCGGCACCGACCTGCCCATCGAGGGCTGGGAGTTCACGGTCGACGGACCTGCGTTCGTGGGCGGGAAGACGGTCCTGACAGGCGCCGACGGGAGGGCCCATGTTGAGGCGAACGCCTCCGGCTGGTACACTGTGACGGAAGCGGACGTGCCCGGCTGGATCCACACGACCGACGCCTCGGTCACGTTTGAGATCGAGTCGGGAGACATGCTCAAGACACTGAGGTTCGGCAACTTCGAGACCGGGCTCATCACGGGCTACAAGTACTACGACTGGAACGTGAACGGCGTCCGGGACGAAGGCGAACAGGGCCTGCAGAACTGGGTCATAGTGCTCGAGAAGGGCGAGGTCAAACAGACCGCGCTCACGGACAGCACTGGGTACTACGAGTTCACCGGGATAACCGCCGGTGATTACACTCTCTACGAGGACCTGCTCGTCGCGCCCCCAGGCTGGGCGCCCACAACGGCGCCATCGGTGTCACTGTCGATCGGCAGCGGCTCGGTCTACGAGGTCCTGTTCGGCAACGCGGTCTACGGCCACATCGAAGGGACGAAGTTCTACGACAAGAACCTGAACGGGGTCCGCGACTCGAACGAGCCCGGGCTGGAGGGATGGACCATCACCCTGACCGGGACCACGGACCACGGGTTGCCCGTGAGCGAGTCGACCACGACCGGTCCGGACGGACACTACGAGTTCACTGGCCTGCTGCCCGGCTCGTACAGCATCAGCGAGGTCATGCCCGGCACCGAGTGGATGGCCACAACCACCCTGCCGCAGGTGCGGGACTCGAGCGGCGCGATGGTCGAATGGAACTTCACGGTGGACATCGGCAACGTAAGGTACGCGAAGATCTGGGGATACAAGTTCCTGGACACCTACGCGGAGGACTATCCGTTCTGGCCCAACGGGATGTTCGACGAGGACGAGTCGGGCATCGGCAACTGGGAGATCACGCTCCAGGGCTGGACGGACACCGGCATCCGCGTCGACGAGGTCAGGTACACGGACAACGTGCACGACATCGGTCTATACTGCTTCGACGACCTGTTGCCCGGAAGGTACTGGGTCAACGAGACGATGCTGTTCGGCTACTACGCGACGAGACCGGTGTCGAACCTGGTCATGATCTATCCGTTCCCGATGGGACCGGTGTGCATCAGGATCGACTTCGGCAACCTGCTCCCGTCGCCCGACCCCGAGGTGCCGTTCCTGCTCGAGCAGGGCTGGAACCTCTGGTCGACGCCCCTGTTCGTGGACGGCCTGACGGCGAAGACACTGCTCGAGGCGATCGGCCCGAGCGCTCAGGTCATCTCGAAGCTGGACGTGGCCAACGGGAAGTACATGAGCTACGTGCCCGTGTTCGGGGACGCGTTCAACTTCCCGATAGTCGTCGGCGAAGGGTACTACGTCTACGTGAGCCATCAGACCACGTTCACCCTCACGGGCGAGCTCAGGTCGAGTGGCGTCACGATAGATGTGTCCAAGGGCTGGAACCTGATCGGGTACACGCAGCTCGCGGGGACGAAGGCGAGCAAGGTGCTCTCGTCCGGAGACGGATGCACGGTCCAGGTGGTGTCGTACTACGACGCGCAGGACGCGAGGTACATGTCCTTCGTGAATGGCTTCCCGAGCGCGTACGACTTCAAGGTGACCTCGGGCCGCGCGTACTTCGTGTACGTGGACGCTGACGGGACGCTAAGCCTCTGAGCCTGAAAACCTATTCCAACCGGGCGGCGGTTTGCCGCCCGCGAGAAACCTTTTCACTGTTCTCATTTCGACCGCTTCGGGTCGCGCAAACTTTCATATGGGTCGGCGCGGATGATAGAATCCTCTAGCGAAGTGTTCGGAGGCTTGGTTGTGTTCGGTTCCGGAACGGCCGCGAGGGTCGCGTCGTTCGCCATCCTGATGTCGGCCGCGCTTCTCTCGATACCGGTGCTCTCCTCGACCCAGGTCTCGGGGGGCTCGGTGGAACTCCTGATCTACGGCTATGTCAAGGACCAGGCGGGCAGGCCGATTCAGGGAGCCCAGGTCGTGGTCGCATCGTTCAACGGCAGCACGCAAGTCGCGGCCATATCGACGACGACAGACGCGTTAGGATTCTACCAAGTCACCTTGGTCAACTTTCCGACCGTTATGTGGGACGTCGGGTTCACGATAGAAACCACTGCCGTGTCCGGGGGCGTGGAGGAGTCCGAGAGTGTGACGGTCCCCGCGGACACCCCTCCCATGCTCCAGATCGATATTCAGTTCCCGTTCGAAATATCGCAATTCGGTTCGGTCATCGGGCTCCTGGCGGCCGTAGCAATCGTGGGCGTCGTCGCAGTCGTTCTGCTGAGATGGAAGCCCAGGCTGAAGACGCAGTGACCTCAGCACTGGCCTCCGAGGATGAAAAGGTCTTTATTCCCCGGTCCACAATACTCTAGCCTGGGCGGGCGTCATAAGACGCATACCCCATGCGTCCGGTCCCGCCAATGGGCGTGGTTGCGTTGTCGAGGAGTGCTCTCAGGCCGGTTGTGATTGTTGCGTCGGTGACCTTCGCGGTTCTCATGGTGACAGTGGCAGTGGTTCCGAGCGCGACGCGGGCCGCTGACTACTCAAAGAGCGTCCGAGGCTACGTGTACGACATCGACGGCAGGAAGGTCGCGGGAGCGGACGTGACCATAGCCATGATGAACGGCGGAGTCCAGGTATCGTCCCACACCGAGACGTCCAATTCGCTCGGATACTACAACATCGTCTTCGAACCGACCGAGTGGAACCCAGGATATCGCATCCTCGTCACGGCGATCTACAACTCGCTCGAGGCGAGCAACGCTACCGTGGTGCTGTGCCTCAACAACCCGTTCCCCCAGTGGGAGAACGTGACCTTCGAGTACGAGATCCCTGAGCTCGGGAGCGGCTACGGCGGGATCCTCGTGACGGGCCTGCTCGTCGGGGCGATGGCGGTCGCCTTCCTCGTCTTCGTGCGGAAGAAGCCTTAGTCAGTACGCGCTTCTCCAGGGAAAGTTACTTATCGCATAGCGTCCTTGGATGTTCTGAAGACGGGCCGATTGGGCGCACTGCGGACGGCAGCCTACCGTTACTGGGGATGATAACGGAGAAACAGGCTTCAAATAAGGTCCGACCGGCTACAAACAACGGAGATGTTTCACGTGGCGGGACGTCTTACCGCCAGATGCACGGCGGCAGGAGACGACAGGATATCGCGCGCAAGGGCCCACCCTCGTTTTGCGGGTCAGGCAATAGCCGCGCTCTTGCTGACGCTGCTCGTCGCGACCTCATTCTCGCCCCTCTCGACCGCTCAAGGATCCGCCGACCAGGCCTGCCAGGCGGTCGGACAGAAGGCTGCAGGCCACGGAGCCGAGGGCCGGGGTCACTGGGACTGGGGGGCGTATGCTGATGAATCCGGCTCCGTCGACGCGATCATATGGGCCGACTCATCCCTTTCACTAGAAAAGTTCAAGCAGAACGCGAAAAAGTCATTCAATCTTCACATTAAAGGCACCCTCGCGGCGGGTGAGGAACTGACCGTCAGCGGCACTCCGGAGGCATTGGACGCGGTCCTCGCGGCCGACCCGGCTCTGCACGCCTATCCGGACATGACCGTCACCGCGATGGACGGCGCGAGCCTGGATGCGATCGGCGCGCCGCAGATATGGAACAGGACCGACTCGTCCTCGAAGCCGATCGTCGGGACAGGTGTCGTGGTCGCCGTCATCGACACTGGCATCTGTTACACGCACCCAGACCTGGGCGGGGGTATCGGCCCTGGCCACAAGGTCATCGGCGGTTTCGACTTCTACAACAACGACCCGGACCCGATGGACGACAACGGGCACGGCACGCATGTCGCGGGGATAATCGCCGCGGACGGCGGCCTGCACGGGGTCGCTCCAGGGGCTTCTCTGCTCGCGTACAAGGCGCTCGGGGCTGACGGAAGCGGCTCTATGAGCCTCGTCGCGAAGGCCGTCGACACTGCCACCGACCCGAACGGAGACGGAGACACTTCGGACCACGTCGACATCATCAGCATGAGCCTCGGCGGTTCTGGTGATCCAGACGACCCGATCTGCCGCGCGGTAGAACGGGCCACGAATGCCGGAGTGCTCGTAGTCGTCGCCGCAGGGAACTCCGGTCCATCCGTGGACACGGTCGCGTCTCCGGGCGTCTCTCCACTCGCTCTCACAGTCGGCGCAGTCGACGACACCGGCATTCTTGCGAACTTCAGCTCGCGCGGACCCACATCCGATCTGAGCATCAAGCCCGAGATCTCCGCGCCGGGGGTCAGCGTCCTGTCCACCGTCCCGTATTCGGGCGCCACACGGAGCTCCCCGACCGGATACATGGAGATGAGCGGCACCTCGATGGCCACCCCTCATGTGAGCGGGGCTGCCGCGCTCGTCCTCCAGCTTCACCCGAGCTGGACGCCGGAGCACGTGAAGGCCGCGCTTATCTCCGGGGCGAAGCAGATCGGCGAGTCGCTCTGGTCCGCCGGGGCCGGGATGCTCTGGCTGCCTGCGTCGATGGACATCGCTCAGTATTCGGACACCCAAGTCGTCTCCTACGGGGTTGCGAACGGCACGGTGTCGACCATATCCGTGACGAACAGCGGGGCGAGCGGGACGTTCTCCGTCAGGTCCGTGGACTGGCATTCGCTCTCGGCCGATGGGACCGTCAAGTATCACGACTGGACGAATGTCTCGAGCGTGTCGCCCTCCTCGGTGACCATGTCTTCGCTCGGCACGTCGACCATCACACTCACGGTGAACTCGGGCACACAGCCTGAGGGCTACTACGACGGGGCGATCACGCTGACTTCAGGTTCGGCGACGTATCGGATTCCGTTCGGGTTCCTGATACTCACGAGGGTCACAATACACGTGATAGACACTGCCGGCCGCGAAGTGTACGACCCATATGGCGGCGTCTGGCTCTATTCGCTGCCCTATGCCTCGACGGCCATCGGAAAGCGCGGCGGGGACGAGCCGGCCCCTCCTGCGACCTTCCTGGTCCCTTCCGGTTCCTACCAGGTCCACGCGCTCGGCCATCAGCTCGTATACAGCTACGGTGACGCGTACATCCTCTCGGCCACATTCACACTTGCAAGACTCGAGACGAAGCAGATCTACCTGCGAATGGCCGACGCGCATGAGGTCTCAATCGATCTCGAGACGAAGGAGGGGCTGCCGATATACGTCAAGGAATACCGCAGCTATGTGAGGTACGCCGGGGAGGGTGTGCGTAACGTCTCGTTCGACCTCACGGGCACGGACTATTCCATCACCGGCTCTGGGATGTTCACGATCCCGCACTCGATGCTCGTATACGTGACGGACACCAGCGCGACGGTGGGCATCTCGGTGACCGGGTACGCATACACGAAGCCGATGTGGGACTTCATGCAGCTGAATTGGCAACACTGGTACGAGTACATATCCTCCTCATCGACGGCGTTCATGATCGAGTCGACCACCGACCTGCAGTACATGCTCGCGTGGGAGTTCAACGGAGTGGGCGCGTCGATGCCCCCGGAGCTCACCTACGACCCTGCGTCCTGCACGGTCCTCGAGACCAAGTACGACATCGCCGGGACCATCAAAGAGCCCTGGTGCAACTGGGGTTCCCACAGGGCGATCGGCGGAGAGTCGGTGTTCTACACGAGGAGAGACACGGAAACATCTCTGAATCCGTTCTTCTCGGGCCTTACCCGGACGTCGATAGTCAACGGGATCTTCTCGGAACTGTACTTCCCGAGAGGTGTCTTCCAGGGGTTCGTCGAGCGTTCGTTCTACGTGCCCGACTATACGCATGTCCTGAGGGCGCACACGGCCTCCGAGGTCTATCTTCCGGACAGGAACTACCTGGACGAGACCGACCCGCTCGCAGCCACTCAGCGCATCGGTCAAGGGCCATTCTACCCGTCAGTCTACACAGCCAACACCAACGATTCTCTGATCATGTTCCACCCGTTGCTGCGCGACCAGTACGGCTCCAAGGTCGACGGGATTGCGACACCTACGATGCGTCTCACGCGCAACGGCTTCGCGGTGGGCATCTACCAGATATCGGAGTACCAGGCGCGGCCGGACGCGAAGCGGGTCGTTCCTTTGATGGGTTCCGGGAGCTACGTGGCCAAGATCGACTACACGCCGTTCGCGCAGCTGTACAATCTCGTGACGATTGAGCTCGGGTTCACTGTCCCAGCACCGGACACGGACCCTCCTGTCGTGACAGGGATGAGCCTGCCGCAGAGGTTCACCCCCGGCAACCAGCTCCAGATGAGCATCTCGGCTTCCGATGAGTCCTCACCCGTCACTGTGACGATGAGCTCGCGCGCAGGCTATCAGTCGGCGTGGACTCCACTCACGGTCTCATCGGCATCTGGCGTGTTCACCTCGACGATCAAGACGACCTCGTCGACCTCGGTCATCGACATCAAGTTCAGGGTCACGGACGCCTCGGGAAACTACATAGACTACACCGCGTACAACGCCTCATGGGCAGAGACGTCCGTCCAGTTCAGCATCGGCCCTGTCGACGCGCAGGTTGAGTATAGGACGACCGGTGTGACCGTCGGGCTCACCGGCTACCTGAAGGACGCGTCCGGCGGCCCAATCGATGATATCGCCGGGGTCCCCCTCGAAATCAGGGTAGGCAGCAAGAAGGTCGGCATCGTGCTTGACGAGTACATGGCTTCCGGGACTCACACGCACAACGGGACGATCGCTTTTGACTGGACAGTGAGGCCCACCGACATATTCACAGGTCCTGGCCAGGCGGTGACCGTGACCGTGGACTTCGACCTCGGGACGTATCAGCGCGTCACGCGTTCCTTCACTCTCACATCTATCGCCAACTCGAACACGCCGCCGACGATCGGGCTGGTTTCCCCGACGAACGATTCCACGATCGCGTCCGGGACCAAGATAGATCTCTCGATCGCCGATGATGGCCCGTTCAGCGCGGGATATTCTCTGGACGGCGGGCCCTTCGCCCAACTATCGTCTCCTTTCGATATCGACACTTCCGGCTGGACGGACGGGACACATGTCGTCAGGGCGTACGCGGTGGATGACGACCTCCTTAACACGACCTGCAGCTATAGGTTCGATACAGACGCGAACCCGCCGCAGCTGTCGATAACGAACCCCCTGAGCGGCTCTGTCGTGCCTACCGGATCGACGATGAGCGTCAGCGTCTCCGACAGGCATCTGTCGAGCGTGGTGTACCATCTGGACTCCGGACCTGACATCGCGCTGAGCTCTCCGTACCAGGTCAGCATGGCCTCGTGGTCCATAGGAACGCATACCGTGGTCGTGCGGGCGACCGATTCCGTGGGACACGTGTCGACCGCGACGGCCACGTTCGAGATCGCGAATAGCTCCGTGACGGTCACCGTCAAGAGCCCGACGAACGGCTCCGTCGTCAGGCAAGGCGTTCCCGTAGAACTCCTGGTGGCCGGTTCCGGCACGCTCGCGTGCAGGTGGTCCGAAGGAGGGATCGCTCACAGCCTCACCTCGCCCTTCAGCATCTCCACCGCTGATTGGACGGAGGGGACCCATGTCATCAACATCACGGCGACGAACAGCCTCGGGGGCAGTTACTCGGTCATGTTCACGCTGACGATAGACAACACGCCTCCGAAGGTCACGCTCGTCTCACCCACCCAGGGCACCTATGTCGACACGGATGACGTCGTCCTGGTGCGCGCTTCCGACGATCACTACAAGAGTGTCTCGTGGACCGTCGGCGGTATGACCTACAAGAGCAATTCCACGACCGCCATCGTTCTCCTGAACCGCGTCAACAAGGATGGACAGTTCACAGTGAACGTCACAGCCGCCGACAAGGCCAACAACACTGCGAGCACCAGCTTCGTATTCCTGATGGACTGCTCGTGGCCCGTCATCACATTCGGAGGAGTCAGCACCACCCCCATCGCGGCCGGCGCGGGCCTGAATGTCAGCGCGCACGACGCGTATCTGGTCTCGCTGGCGCTCGGCATAGACGGTGGGACGTCGCGGACCGTGACTTCTCCGTATGAGATCGACACCTCGAAGCTCGCGTCTGGATGGCATGTGCTTGCCGCCTCCGCGACGGACAGGGTCGGGCACTTGAAATGCAGCAACATAACGATCTATGTGGACGCGTCCCCGCCGGTGGTGAGCCTGGGCTCGCTCGACAAGTATGTCGATGGTTCATCGATGGTCGTTACTGCCACCGCTTCTGACGACTCCAATCTGTCCGGGGTCGTCTTGTTCTATGTGTCTAAGTCTGGGGATACGTTCGGGATTCAGATGTCGGCGTCGAACGGCAAGTACACGGCAACGCTCTCACCGAGCGAGCTATGGGACGGAATCACAGTCTACGCCGTGGCCACGGATGTCGTGGGCCACAGCACGGAGACCAGCCACTTCACGCTGACTGCCAGCGGAGTGGTTGACGACGGGGACAGCGGCGGCGCAACAGGCACCATAAGCTCGACTCCCGCGAGCCCTGTAGGGATCGTGAGCTCCGTGAGTCTGGCGCTGGCCGTTCCGCTCCTTGCTTTCTTCATCCTCCGCAGGAGGAAGGACTCCTGGGAGGTCCTGGAGGACGGGATTCAGTTTGACAGGAAGGATCTCAGGAAGGAGGACGAAGGGGAGGAAGGGCGAGAGCCGCGGTTCGACCGGCTTGAGAGGCTTAGCACTTCCCCGCGTCCGCTGATGGCCTCAGACCAAGAGACCCCGGAGATCGAGCGCGATGTGCCGCTCGTTCCCGCACCGTTCTCGGAACCACCGACGAGCCCGCCGAAGCCGTCTCAGCCGTCCCGCGCTCCCGTCAAGCTCATAGACGCCATCCCGGAGATGCGGTTCTCGGAGGACGAGACCGAGGAGGAGTACGAGGCCTTCATGCACGAGATCGAGGACGTGCAGAAGCAGATGGTCGGGATGGCGGAGAAGCGCTCGATATATCACCAACCCGAGGACTCTTCGCGGCCGGATGAGCTCGGACTGGACCTCGACGAGTTTAAGCCCAAGAGGATTTCCGGACTGCAGCTCAAGAAGTCTATGGAGTGACCGCCTTCTCTTCTCCGTGGGAGTCCGTCTCGTCGGTCTTGCCCTCTCTCTGCCTCTTCTCGTAGACCCCGTCCAGCCATCGGACGATCAGCAGCCAGAAGACCGTGACGAACGCCACGAAGATCAGGATGCCGATGTAGGCGTGCACGAAGGCCAGCGCCGGATGACCCCACGCGATGCCCGTCGCGATTATGATTATGGTCCTGATGATGTTCGACAGCCAGGTGACCGCGAAGCCCATGCCGAGCGCGCCAAGTATCGGCATGTCCACCTTCTGGTATCTCACCAGGACGAATGCCAGGAAGGCCGAGAAGAAGAGGCCGGCGGAGTAGAGCCCGCTGCATCCAGTGCCAATCCCCAGCTTCAGGAGCACTCCGCCGTGCTCATACTCGATTATGTTGGACAGGCCAGGGCCGTCGAGGTTGAGGTACGCCCTGACGTCGAATCCGAGGATGTTGAGGATGGCGGTGACCGGCGCGGTGACGATGTAGTATTCGGAATACGAAGTTATCCTGACGTACGATTCTCCGGTCACTAGCGAATAGGTCTTCCAGATCACGACGAATACTATCGTCAGGAAGAACAGGTAGAATACCGCGAAGTCCTGGACCATCTGGAACTTCGTCGGCGTCGTGTTGTAGATCACGAGTGAGATGCCAAACAGGGTCACTATGAAGTCCTCGAGGTGAAGACTCGTATCGCCGGTGAACAGAATCTTGAGCGCGGTCCATCCGAAGAGCAGGATGAACCCAGCAGATGAGATCGCAAGCGCAGCGTACTTGCGCTGGACGACCTTCGAGACGAGTCTGAGGATGATTCCTTCCTCTTCGGACACCTTCTTCTCGGCGATGCCCTTCGCAGCGTAGATCGCCAAACCAGCACCGACACCCAGCATGACCAGCTCGACCAACAGGACGGTGTGTCCCATGTAGTGGCCATAGAGCGCCCCGGCGACTATCAGGGAGCCTATGAGGAGGAGCCACTCCCGCTGAAATCTCACGTCCAGACCAATCCGCCCCCGGTTATATAACTGCTATGTGCCGCGAAGCTCAGTCCTCAAGACGGCCCGACTTCGGCCTCTGCGATGTCAGGATGATCACGCCGGCGACGGTCACCGTGAGGATGATGGCTATCTCCATGAGCACGGACGCCGCGGTGGAGATCTGCGGCGCGAACACCCCGGTCACGAAGGCCGCGACCGGGACTGACAGAAGACAGGCCGCGATGAAGGCAAGGATGTAGGCGTTCGCCCTGCTCTTGAAGATGAAGTCACCGGAGTCCTCCACTCCAGAGCCAAGAGACACCCAGGCGAGGATGTACGCGGGAATGAAGAGGCCGACCGCCGCGTTCAGCCACGAGGCGAGGACCGTCAGCGAGCCTGGGTCGTTTGACAGCGCCGCGCTTCCCGTCGCGATGACGAACCCCGCGAAGCTCGCGGGCCTGTAAGAGCTCACGAGCCCGAGCAACACGAGGACGGACCCTATCAGAGCGCACAGGAGGGTTCCAGCGTTCATCTCGGAGAACATCAGCATGACAGCCACGGAGGCAAGGGCCAGCACGCCCTTCGCGGTCTTCCCTATCCGCATCAGACCAACCCCCTTCGGATGCTCCGAACGATCCTTGAGGCGGTGTCCGCGGGTCCCACCCGCATGTACGACGCTCCTGCCTTTCTGAGGGCCGCCTCCATCCTCATGAAACCGGATAGGTTGCTGTACATCTGTTCGAGGCTGACTGCATCGAGGGGCCTGCGCGTCCTCATGTACCAATCGTCATATGTGTGGATGACCAGCATCCTGTTCTTCGAGCGCTGCGCGAGCTTCGCCGTAGCCAGAATGGCATTCCGGGACGACCCGAGGTCGGAGATCACGACGAACAGCTGCTGCTGGTTCTTGGTCTTCGCGATCATCTCCTTGATCGTGCCCTCGAGCCCGAGTTCCCGGCCCCCGCTCATGAGCCTGGCCACCGCCGACAGGAAGGGGTCGCCATTCTGCGGTGTCGATCTTGCAGTGGCTGCAGATGATTCCGGACCCGGCTGAGGGACCGGGATCTGAGCGCTCTCGCCCGCGGCCTTGATGCTAGGCGGTGCATGCCGCAGCGCCCGGACTATGGTTTCGAACTGGTGTCTGCCCAGACCAGGGTCTGTCTTGCTCAGGATGAACATCTCGTCGAACATCGACAGGCCCGTTGGATGATAGCTGCTTATGAGTACGCTCGAGAGCTGCATCGAGAGTTCCACCGCGTGGTCCAGCTTCGAGATGCCTCCATCCGCGAGACGCATGCTCCTTGTGCAGTCAAGGAAGATCGTGGTCTTCAGCGACCCCTCCTTCGTGTAGGTCTTGGTCATGAGCCTTCCGGTCTTCGCGACTCCTTTCCAGTAGATGTCTCTGGCACGATCACCCGGGATGTACTCGCGGATCCCGCTGAACTCTTGCTCTCTCAGGATGGCCGCCGGCGCTCTGGAGACGCCCGCGTACTCGAAATGCTCCCGTCCAGCTATCTTGCGCGCGGTGTCGAAGCTGCCCTTCTTGGCGTGTGCGTTCACCGAGAAACCCTCTGAGAATACCTGCTCCTCCTCGAACATCCCAAAGGGGTCGACCCGCCGGATCCGCAGCCCCCCGAACTCGTTGGGTCCCCTGCTCGCGAGCTTCAGGGAGTACGTGAAAGTCTCAATCGTCCTCGGCTTGAGGGCCGCGGTCATGCGGTTGGAGCCGGAGGTGACCTCAGCATCCTCTGGGATCACGTCTTCGATGACACCGAGGATGGGCGTGGGGTTCCTGTTTATGACCTGCACTTTGATGGAGATCGGCTGCTCTGCGAAGACCATCTTGTCCAGCAGGGTGCGCTCTATCTCCAGGTCCGTGTTGTCCAGCTCGTGGATGAACTGGAGCCGGGCATACAGGAAGACGGCTGCGACGGCAACCATCACCAGGATCCACGACACGCTCGCGAACAAGATGCCCGTGAACGCGGCTGCGATGCAGAAGACGAGAACGAGATTGCCGAAAGCCGATACTCTCAAGGGGCCTCACTCTTTCGTTTGCCTTCGTTCATTGAATTCGCCCTTGGGGACCGTGACCGATGTGAGCACCGAGGAAGTGATCCTGGATCTGGTGAGCCCTTCAAGGTCGGCCTCCGGTGACAGGATGAGCCTGTGGTCCATGACCTTGTGGGCCATGTCCTTCACGTCGTCTGGGATGACGTAGTCCCTTCCGCGGATGAAGGCGCGCGCCTGAGCCACCTGCAGGAGATGGATGCCCCCTCTCGGGCTGAGGCCGAGCTCGAGGTCGTCTATCGCGCGAGTCGCCCTCGCGATGTCCCGGACATACTCGTAGACGGTGTCGTGGACATACACCCTGCGCACTGCGTCTCGCATCCGCTCGATATCCCTCTTCCTGATCACGGGCACGGGGACGCGCTCTGCACGGGTCTTCAACTTAAGAACCTCAACCTCGCGCTTTTCGTCCAGGTAGTCCATCTGGCTCTTGATCATGAACCTGTCGACCTGCGCTTCAGGCAACGGGTAGACCCCCTCCGTCTCGATCGGGTTCAGCGTCGCAATGACCATGAAGGGGTTGGGGAGGTCGAAGGTCGTTCCCTCGATCGTCACCTGCCGCTCCTGCATCGCCTCGAGAAGGGCCGATTGCGTCTTCGGAGGGGCGCGGTTGATCTCGTCCGCGAGGACCAGGTCGGCGAACACCGGTCCCCTGCGCACTTCGAACTGCCCGCTCTTCTGGTCGAAGTAGAAATGGCCAGTGATGTCTGCAGGCAGGAGGTCCTGGGTGAACTGGATGCGCCTGTAGGACAGCTCGCACACGGATGCGAACGCCTTCGAAAGGGTCGTCTTGGCGATTCCAGGGACACCTTCCATTATGATATGCCCCTCAGTCAGCAGGCAGGCCATGAAGTCCTCGACCTGCTCCTCATAGCCCACGATGACCTTGCCGACCTCCGTCTTGACGGCCCTCAGCACAGATTCGGAATCCGCAGGGCTCTTCGATGCGGTTTCTGGCAACCCAACGTAACCCCCTGAACCAGAGCCGGGGCATGCCGTCAGCGGGGCCGCCCCGGCGCCTGCTCGTGGAATCTCCTCCTCGATATTAAGGATATTCGTGGCAGTTGGGCGGGTGAGGCCCTGCCACTCATCCGTACATGCTGTCTAGGAGTGCGTGGTCTGAGTCCCTCAGCTTGTTGAAGAACTCGACCTCGTCCATGGCGCCAGTAATGTCTAGATTGTCGTTCAGGATGACCTTCGGGACCCCCATCACGGAATGCCTCGTCGCGAGGTCCGGGAACATCTGGGCGTCGATGACGTCGACGGAGACGTTCTTCGACTCGATGGTCGCCCTGTAGGCGTGCTTGGCCACAATCGGGCAGAAGTGGCACGTGGGGAGCACGAAGATCTTGATGTTCGCCTTGCGCCTGACGGTGGCGAGCGCCTCCCGGGCCTTGGGCGAGAGCCCGGTCCTCGATGTGGACAGCTCGACGAGACCCTCGACGATCGGCGCTACCTCGTATCCGGCGGGGACGCCGTAGTATCTTATCCTGGAGAAGTCACCGCGGGTCGGAACGAGCACAGGCCAGTGGTCCAACTTCAGCTCCTTCATCCTCGGGCTCCGGCCGCCGTCCGCTTGCACGACCTCCACCTTGATCTTCTGGGAAGTGGCCGCGAGCGCGTTCGCAAGGTCCGTCAATTGCTTCGACAGCGGGCCGTCGTCTCCGAACACCATGAGCGTGATAGGCTCCACCATGGACGAAAACCTCCGCTCGAGCGCGGCCCTGTCATTGTCTGAGAACATCAGCAGACCACCAACTTCATCCCTTCGACCTGGTCGATTCCAATACTATATCGGCATAGGCCTGTATGAAGAACTCCTTGGCGCGTTTGAGTCCTTCGCGGCCTGCCGGCGTGAGCTTGTAGTATTTCGTGTTCCCTTCTTTGGTGGATTCGATCAGGCCCCTTGACTCCAGTTGCTTGAGCGTCGGGTAGAGAGTCCCGGGGTTTGGTCTTTCCGCCTTTCTCCTTGCTATCTCCTCGGCGATCTCCAGCCCGTACATCTGCTTCTTGGACAGGAGGTGGAGTATGAGGAAGCTGAGTAGCCCGCGCATGTCGCAGCATTCCGGCGGCCGGCAGCATTCCAGGGGCTCGATCTTCGGCCTTCGTGGCATCCGATCTCGTGAAGTCCGTCGCGGGTACTTATACTATTGGTCGTACCATATTGGGCGCCCAATATGTTTATATATCGGGGACGCTTATCCTATTATTGGACATCCAAGATAAGGAGGCGAAAGAAAGATGGCAATCGACCGAGAACACAATGTCGCCGAGTCGATGTACTCGGAGAGGCTCGAGCGGTATCAGGAGCGGAGGTGCCCTCGCAAGTACTGCGCCCTTGAGTTCAGGGCCATAGAGGCGCATCCGGGCTTCTGAGCAAACCTTTCAAGCGTTTGATTCAAGTCAAGGAACAGAATAACGGAGTGATTGGGTGAGAGAAATGGCAAGGAGATCCAAGAATAGCGATGAACAAACCGCATCTTCAGGGGCCGCTCAAGAAACCCGGTCTCCGCCCATCGCCGAGGAGGAGGTGAGGGAAGCCGTGAGGCGGAGATACGCGAAACTCGCGACAACTGATGCCTCCACTTGCTGCGGTTCCACGAGGGAAGCGATGTGCAGCTGCGGAGACATCTACGCGCAGGCGGAGATCATCAACCTGCCCGAGGATGCGGTGGCAGTGAGCGCCGGGTGCGGGAACCCGACCGCGATTGCCAGCCTCAAGCCTGGGATGACCGTGGTCGACCTGGGAAGCGGCGGAGGCATCGACGCATTCCTTTCTGCGAAGAAAGTAGGGCCTTCGGGGAAGGTGTACGGGATCGATGCGACTCCGGAGATGATATACCGCGCTCGAAAGACCGCGAAAGACAACGGTTACGAGAACGTCGAGTTCAGGCTCGGGGAGATCGAGCACATGCCCCTGGACGACGGAGTGGCCGACGTAGTCATCAGCAATTGCGTGATCAACCTTTCACCAGACAAGGAACGAGTCTTCAGAGAGGCCTTCAGGGTCCTCAAACCGGGCGGAAGAATCGCGGTGTCCGATATTGTTCTTCTGAAGGACCTACCGGAGGATATCCGCCGAGACCTGAAGGCCTGGTCGCAGTGCGTCTCGGGCGCGATCAGCGAGGAGATGTACATCGGCGCGTTGAAGAAGGCCGGGTTCCAGAAGGTGAAGGTCGAGGATCGAGTGATATACTCGCATGACCAGCTGGTGAGCTATCTGCGGGATAGCCCGTCCTTTGCAGAGTCAAAGGCGGCCGGCGTGGATTTGTCACAGCTTGTCGCAAGCTACAAGATTACCGCGGTCAAGCCAAAGAAGTGATCCTCAACTCCCGATGGATTCGAGGAGGATGTCCTCGAACTTCCATTGGTTCTTGTAGTGCTCGTTGGGATCCTTGACTAGCACGTACCACCAGTAGTAGATGTAGAACGGGACGAAGATGGCCAGGACCACGTAGAGCGCAGAGGATCTTGTTGGCGACAGAATAATCTCATACCGCCGACGGAGAGGGATTCCAAGCTTTGAGAGGAGAACATACGATGTGGACGTGAACCCATCCCATCGGTCTTCGTGATTCCTCAGATCCTGCCCAAGGAAATGGAACATGTACAGCATCGCAACGAGGCTGATGATGCTTACAGCAAACAGCGATAGGAGCCCGGCCGCCCCCATCAACAGCACATCCATTCCTGAGAAGTAGAATTGCTCGGTCAACGTAAAGAACACGGCTGAGATGGCAGCCGCGATGGCAGGCAGAACCACGAACATGGCCCAGAACCAGGGCCTCCGGTCCCGCGTGTCCATGGGTCCGTAGAAATCGAGGTTCTGAAGTTCTCTGGTGACCGCTCCTTTCCTCAGCGGGTCGCTCGCGGCGACCGTCGCCAGGTTGCCGATGTCTCGCTTCAGCCAACTCTCCCTCTTCGAATGCTCGTTGTGCCTCTTCACGAGGTCATACGCGAGCACAGCGAGCAGGAATGGCACGATGAGACTCAAGACCCACGAAACGGTCGAAGCTATGTCCATCGTCACGGATATTCGGTCGAAGCTCGGGTTGCTCGAGAATATCATCAAGACGGGCAATAACGCGACTATGTAGGTCGTGATCACCATCGCGACAACGATCCAGATGACCCAGGTGGAAAGGATTCTGTCGGACGTGCGCCTCTTGGAAATGTCCCAGCGTATCTGGTCCTTGGCTTCCTTGAGGCGCGGATCGCGAGGGTCCAGATGCCCGACTGCTATGGCACCGCACTTCTCGCAGAAGACCCCGCCCGATAGATTCTCATGCCCGCAGAATTGACAGGCCATTTTCCCCTGAGACGAGAGCGCGCTGTGGGTTCATTAAAGCTTGCGAGGAAGCCCGGCCGCTAATGTTGATATAGCTGGTCGTCGTCATCGAGATGCGCGGTCGAGGCAAGGGCTCCCACGACTTCCTCAGGTGATCTACTTGGGCAAAATCGGTTTGCCGAATTCGGATAGGACTTCGAAAGCAGCACCTCCTACCAAGCGCAAGCTCTGGCCGCTGGTGGCCGTGCTTGTAGTCGCGTGCATCGTGATAGCTGCAGGAGCCTATGTGGCGACCCATCCGAGAGACGAGGAGCCGGAGCACGAGCTCGAATTCAGCATCTCTCCAATGAGCGCGACGGTCCTCATCAACCATAGCCTGGAGCTTCATGCATGGGCCTCCTTTGACGGCGTGAACATAACGAACTACAACGTCTCCGGGGCGCACCTCTTCACGTGGGGAGTCCTCTCCAACTTGACGAATGCTGGGACCCTTACCAACGCCACGGGCCCTTATAACGAGTTCAAGGCCGGCCTGTCTGCGGGGAATGCCAAGGTGATATGCAGCGTCTCATACCAGGCGCTTGGGGCGACCCGCGTCTGCAATGTCACAATCGAGGCCTCTTCCCTGTGAAAGTCGCATCGATACAATGAACTGAACGAGCAACGATCTATGCTCAGCCCAGTCTCAGGAGCTTCTTCTCCTCTTCCTTGATGACCCTGTCGAGTTCCTTCAGGTTCTCGACGGGCTTGACCTCGTGCTCCCTGAGGATCTTGAGGGCCGCCTCCTTGGCTACCTTCTGCAAGGGCCTTATCCCTTCTTTGTTAGCCTTCTCCGAAGTCCTCTTGTCGAACAGGTTAGATATCCTGAGGTCCCCGAGCTTGAGGTACTTCATGGTGTGGGCCTGCGCGAGGAAGTTGCCCATCGGGCCCACCTTGTCGATTATGTCGAGCGCGAGCCTGTCGCTGTCGACCGACACCCCCTTGATTGCCCTGAACACGTCCGCGTAGATCTCGTTGTCTATCACGAGCATCTCGAGGCTGGACGAGTTGTCCCAGAGGCCTCCCATGCCTGACAGGTCGTCCGCCCCTGCCATCGCCGGCACGAGGGCGGCCAACATCCTCTCGAGTCCCGGCTGGATGTCCCAGTCGTGAGCGTCCGTCGTGACCCCGTAGACGTCGGCGACCATGTGGTACTTGTGCGCGATCTGGACCGTCGCCGCGGACGCGAGCGCCATCTCCGGGTTGCCCCATACGCTCCTGCCCGTCCTCGGGTCCATCATGCTGAGCCTTCCGGAGTACATCGGAGCGGCCTTCACATCGACGGTCTGGAGTAACATGAGTCCGGCGAGCGTCTCCGCGTTCTGTTGTGCGAGCCCTCCGGCGAGCGTCAGCGGCGCAGTCCCTCCGCATATCGGGCACGGGACGAGGTCGACAGGGATCCCGTAGTCCATCGCTTTCAGCATGACATCGCATACGTGCTCGTCATAGGTGAGGGGGCTGCTCGGAGATCCGTAGAGGGAGCACATGGGCCTCTTCCTCAGCTCCTCCTCTCCGCCCGCGACCGCGCACCACATCCTGTAGAGCGCGTCCACCTCCTCTATCTTCAGGGCGTAGCTGGAGACGCACTTGCTCGTGCTCTTTATGAGCGCCTCCATGGTCTTCAGGACTATGAGGTTGGGATGGACGTCCGTGGCGACGACCACGTTCCCGCATGAATGGCAGTTCTCGAGGGCGTCCATGATCCTCGCGAACTCCGTGAGGTCCTTGTACGTCGACATCCTCGACCGCCCGGTCTCCAGGTCGTACGTCGACGGGTTGCCGCCTTCGCAGTGCGCGTAGGTCGTCTCCCCATCGAACACCATGTCGTTCTTCGGGTCGCGCGCGTACGATTTCGAATATCTGGGCAGCTTCTTGATGGCGTCCTCGGTCATCGACCTCGGGAAAGTCAGGACCGACTTCCTCGTGGCATGTCTTGATGCGCCGTTCTTGATGAACCTCTTGGCCGCGTCCTCGCTGTCAATCCGCACGCCGGTCTTCTCGAGGATCTTCAGCGACGCCTCATGGATGGTCTCCACCTGGTCGTCTGTCAGAACCTTGAGTTGGTGCCTGTTCTTGATGCCCTGCATGATGGGTCCCCCTCTGCGCGCCGGGCCTTGTTATACGCCTTGTTGGTCCCAGAAAGGCCTGCCATGCACGCTTCTCTGTCAGCGTATGAGAATCTCTTACAAAAACCTGTTGATTTGGTCGAAAGACGTTGTTCTCCTGTATGCGCGGTATCTTATCTGGCCTGGAACACCAAAAGGGTCCCCGATCATCTCCTCCTCAGCTTCGGGTTGAGGATCTCATCCATCGCGTATCCGAAGAACGTGAATCCCAGGACCACGAACGCGATGCAGAATCCCGGAGGCACGAAGTACCACCATGCCCCGTTCGTCATGGCGAGGCTGACGAAGGCGTAGTGCAGCATCGATCCCCAGCTTATCACGAGGGGATCGCCCAGGCCGAGGAACGCCAAAGTGCTCTCCGTCAGGATCGCCACTGCTATTATCAGCACCGTGTTCGCGAACATCAGCGGGATCGTGTTCGGTAGGATGTGCTTCCTGATGATGTGCGCTTCGCTCGAGCCTATGGCCCTGGCCCTCTCGATGAAAGTCCGCTCCTTGATGCTGATGACCAGCGACCGCACGATCCTCGCTGTGCTGGGCCATGAGAGCACTCCTATCACCACTATGATGTTGATGAGGCTCGGCCCCGCGAGGGCTGCGATGAGCATCATGAATGGCAGTTGGGGGATCACGAGGAAGATGTCCGTGAAGCGCATCAGCCCTTCGTCCGTGTATCTCCCGTAAAACCCGGCAAATATGCCTATCGCACCGCCGATGAGGACCGATATGGCGCTCGCGGTGATCCCTACCAGCAGCGAGATTCGCGAACCGTACATCAGCTCGGCGAATACATCTCTTCCCACGTCATCGGTCCCGAGCCAATGCTCCTTGGAGGGAGGGGCGAAGTAGTTGGTGGAGAACGCGTTCTTGTCGAACTTGATGACAAGAGGGGTGACGAGAGCGATGAGCATGAACACGATCAGGATCGCGAGCCCGATGAGGCCCATCTTGCTCCCCCTGAGCAGCTTCAGGGTCTTCCAGAGGCGTGTCCGTTGTCTCGCGAGAGCCTCGCGTCTCCGGCTGTATCCGGACGTCCCCGTTGCCGAGCGCTGCGGTCCTCCGCTCATTTCACCTTCACCCTCGGGTCCAGGAACGCATATGTGATGTCGGCGAGGAAGTTGGCTACGAGGACCACCGCGGCCACGATGAGGAAGCTCCCCTGGAGGATGGGGTAGTCCCTCGTCAGAAGCGCGTCGTACATAAGCCTCCCGACCCCCGGCCACGAGAATACGGTCTCCGTCTGGATGGCTCCGCCGACGATGAAGCTCAGGTTGATCGCGGTGATGGTCACGAGCGGAAGCATGGCGTTCGGCACGGCATGATGCCGGAGGACGTTCCTGTCGGCGAGCCCTTTCGCGTTGGCCGTTACGATGTAGTCCTCCGAGAGGACATCGATCAGCGAGCTGCGAACGATCATCACGTACTGTCCGAACAGCACGAGCGTGAGGACGACCATGGGCACGAGGAGGTGGCGCATCAGGTCGACGAACTGTGCGAACACGTTCGGGTAGTCCATGCCCGGAGTGTACATGCCTCCGGAAGGCACATGCCCAGTGAGCAAGAACAGCATGAGCATCCCGAGCCAGAAGGTGGGCATCGAGTACAGGAAGAGCGACCCGCCGAGGAGCCCGATGTCGGTCCCCGTGTTCCTCCGCCACGCGGCGACGACCCCTATCCCTACGCCCATGAAGAGAGAGAGCACCGACGCAGAGCCGACGAGGATCAGAGTATTCTCCAGACGCTGAAACACGATGTCCGAGACAGGCGACCCGTAGTAGCTGAAGGACTTGCCGAGGTCGCCCGTGAGCGAGTTCTTCATGTAGATCAGGTACTGGTCGAAGAGCGGTTTGTCGAGCCCGAAGTTGTGCCGGAGCGCGGCCATGTCCTCAGGCGATATCCTGGGGTCCTGGAACAGCGTCCTGATGGGGTCGCCGGGAATCGTTCGGAATATGATGAAATTGAAAGTGAGTATTATGAGGAAGACTACAACCGCCGTGACCGCCCTTCTCAGTATGTACCTGCGCAGTTCCATTAGTGGCCGTCCCCTCGTTGTGAGTGGTTTGTCAGCGCCGGTCAAAAACCCCGGCGCTGGTGTTGGTTAGGTTTGCAGCTCTCCTATGTCTTCGGCGGTTCGGCCTTGGTCTCGACCTTGCCCTTGCCTCTCCGCATGAGCATCAGGATGGCCGCCACCGCGACGATGATTGCGACAATCGCGACGGCCCACGGGAGGTAGTCCGTGGAGGAAGGCGTCGTCGACTCAGCGCTGATCAGGTGCACTTCACGCAGCGTGAACCTGTTCACATCGCTCAGCAGGCCCGTCGGCATGTTCACGAACCCGGTGAAGGTGTCGATCCTGTAGGCACCCTTCGCGGTCGTGTAGTAGAGAACGATGTACGGGCAGTCGTTGTAGATGATCTCCTGCATCTGGTTGATTATCGTCTTGCGCTGCGAGACATCCACGGTCTTAGCCTGCTGGTCGTAGAGAGCGTCGTACGACGCGTTCTGATACCCGCAGTCGTTCCAGTCGCCCACCTGGTTAGAGAGCATGATCAACAGGCTGAAGTTCGGGTCCGGCTGACCAGAGTATCCCCACAGGAACATGTCCTGCTTGTAGTCGGGATACACATAGCTGTTGATCGTGTTCGCGTCCGCGGACTGGACCGTCAGCTTGACGCCAATCTGCGACCACCAGGTCTGGATCTGCTGTCCAGCTCTCATCTCCTCGGGCCATCTCTGGAGCACGAGCAGCGTGTAGGCCATCTCTATGTTGTGGTCGGTCGGAGACTCTCTGACCCCGTCGTCGTCGACATCGATGTATCCGCTGTCGTTGAGCAGCTTGTTCGCCCTGCTGATGTTGAACGGCCACGGGTCTATGCTAGAGTCCCACCAGGCCGAGGCGGCCTTCTGCACTATCGTGGTGCCGGGTTCCGCGGAGCCCAGCTGGACGAGGTCGACGAGGGTCGGCTTGTCAACGGCCATCGACAGCGCCTGCCTCACCTTGACATCTCTAAGCGTCGGGTTTCCCTGCCCGTCAGCCCAGCAGTTTATGCTGATCTCCCTGTAGTAGAGGTCGACGTTGGTCGCCACCTTGACATTCGAGTCCTGGTTCAGCACGCTGATCGAGGTCGGGGGCAGCTCCTTCGGGATTATGTCGATCTCCCCGCTCCTGAGCGCGTTGACCATCGCCTCGCTGTTGGCATACATCGTGAACACTACTCGGTCGATGTGCGGCGCTCCTCTCCAGTAGTCCTTGTTGGCGTCCATGACCACGGAGGTGCCCTTGGTCCAGCTCACCAGCTGGAACGGCCCGGAGCCGACTGCCTCCTCATTGGTCGCGGCGAGGACCTGGGTCTTGTTCATGCCAGTCCAGACGTGCTGCGGAAGTATCGGCACGAGGCACATGTCGGACTGGATCGTCCCGGACAGCTGAGAGTAGGTCATCGTGACCTGATAGTCTCCGGATGTCGTCACGGTGGAGATGAACTTGACCTGGTCTATGAACGCCGAGAGTTCCAGGTTCTTGATCATGTCGAACGTGAACTTCACGTCCGCAGCGGTCAAGGCTATACCATCTCCAAACGTAGCGTTCTGGACGAGGTTGTAGGTCCAATTCTTACCGTCGGCTGAGGTCGTCCACGAGGTCGCCAGACTCGGTGATGGCACCAGAGTCTTGTTCCACTCCAGAAGAGTGTCGTACACAAGCTTCTGGGTCATTCTGCCCTGAACCGTGTTCGTGACGAACGGGTTCAGGGTATCCTGTTCCTGAAGCCATCCAATCTTCAGGATCCCTCCGGATGGCACACTACCGGCCGCGAGGACCCCCACGATCCCCACGGACGAGAATACCATCACGGCGCACACAACTACTGCTGCAATGCTTTTGCGCATGTTCATTCACTCAACCTTCGCGCAGAAGATGGCTGCGCGGTCTCCCTTAGAAACGGAAGACGAATCGCGATGCAACTTATAAAGGAGTTGTGAGCGGCCTCGGCACGAAGAGAACACTAGATTCCTCTCGCCCGGGATTGCGGTCAGAGCGTCGGGTCACATTATGGATTCGTACATCGCCACGAACCTCTTGGCGATGGCGACCGGATCGTGATTCGCTCTCACGTACTCCGCACCAGCTTCGCCAAGGCGCTTCGTGTCGCTCATGTCGCCAATCATCTTCCGTAGCGCGGACTTGAGGGCTTCCTTGTCAGGAGCAACAGGCACGACCGGTATGCCAGGGTAGTACTTGGCTAGCAGCTCCGAGTTGACGCTGCAAACGGCGGCTTTGCCCATGGCCATCGCCTCCAGGGTCGTCATCCCGATCACGCCGGCGATACCGATCTTGGCCTCGTCGATGACCTGGTCGATCAGCACGTGAGCCTTCGCAAGGGCCGCGGAAGCCTCTGCGTATGGTCTCTTCTCCATGAGCACGAATTCGAACTTGATGCCCTCCTTCCTGAGGTCTTCGATTGTCGCTGTGATGAGGTTGGTCCCCTTCGTCACGCGGTCGTTGGCCATGTGGATGATTGTCGGAGTCCTCGACATGTCGAACGTTATCTGCTGCGGCCTGACCGGGTTCGGAACGTATTCCGCATTCGGGACGAACCTCAGCAGGTCCGGCCTGGACACGACCTTCTTCTTGGCAAGCCACTTGTAGTGCAGACCATACCCCATCCTCGCGTCGCTTCCGTGGTAGTGGACAACCGCGGGCCTCATCATGGCAGCCACAAGGAGGTCGAGCCGTTTGCGGTGCATCCCCCCGTGGATGTGCACGACGTCGTGGGCTCTCGCGATCCTGACGACCTTCCTCATTAGTCCCAGGTCGGTGAAGACTCTGCCAGTGTAGTAGGCCTCGAAGTCGTGCGGGTAGTCCGCAGGGAACTTCCAGGTCTCGAGAACGTGCGATTCGTGGCCCAGTGAGGTCTGAGCCTCCGCGAGGATCCTAGGGATGCCGGCCATATTCTCCACGTGCAATATCCTCATCGGGCCACCGTTCGGAATCAAGCTAAGCCTGAACCCAGTATATTACGCTTGTCGGCCAGGCCAAAGGCGCCCAATCGGAAACGTCTATGTATGCAGAATGAGTGTAAGGCCAGAGACGAGCAGGACCGCTGCGCCCGGAGGCCCAGAGATGGAGGACGATCTCACTAGAACTCTAAGGTCCGAGCCAATGCTCTGGGACCTGTTCACGCGGAAGGAGGAGTACGACCCCGGCGGGCGAGACGAGCACGGCAGGTTCCTGCACACGGCTTCTAAGCACGGCGATCCCGTGGAGCCGCGCGTGTCCGAGTTCCTCTTCGGCAAGGGCTTCCGGCCGGAACATCCAGACGGGAAATCCTTCGCGGTCTTCCTGAGCCACGACGTGGACCTGCTCAAGCCGATGAGCCTGAGTTGGCTGAGACTGCCACGCATCGGAAAGAAGGTGCTCAAGAGCGTGAGCCGCAAGTTCAGGACGGCGTGGGCCTTCGACGATACACTGCGGTTGGAGGAACGCTACGGTGCGCACTCCACGTTCTTCCTGATGGCTCTCGAGAAGGGGGACGAGGAGTTCGACTATCGGCTCTCCGAGCTTTCAGAGGAGACCTCCATGATCCTCGACAAGGGCTTCGAGGTCGGGCTCCACGGAGGCCTGAGCGCGTTCAGGGACAAGGTCGCGCTCGCGACCGAGAAGGAACGCATGGAGAAGATCCTGGGGCGGAAGGTCGTCGGTTTCAGGAATCATTACCTCAAGATCGAGGTCCCTTTGACATGGCATCTGCTCAGCGAGGCGGGATTCGCCTACGACTCGACCCTGGGGTACGCGGAAACGATCGGCTTCAGGAACGGCATGTGTCATCCGTTCAGGCCGTTTGACCTGAACACCAACGAATACGTGGACATCCTCGAGATTCCGCTCGGGCTCATGGACGGCTCGATCTATTCCTACATGAAATTGGACTCGGCTGGCGGCTGGGAGCGGACCAGGCCGATGATAGACAGGGTCGCGGAGTGTGGAGGAGTCCTGACGGTGCTCTGGCACAACACGTACATGGCGGGCGACCCGCTCGCGTTCTATGAGCGGCTTCTGAAGTACTGCGCGGGCAAGGGCGGGTGGTTCGCATCGGGGGCGGAGATCGCCAAGTGGTGGGCGGAGAGCGGCTTCGGAAGGAAGGGGGCGACGAGATGAGGGTCCTCGTGACCGACGGGGACTATCACAACGCCCTGGCCGCGGTCCACAACCTCGGCAACCGCGGCGCGGAGGTCGTGTGCGTCTCGCATTCGAGGAGCGCGCAGTCTTTCAGGTCGAAGCATTGCATGGCGCATCGGCTCGTGCCTCCTTCGCAGGACAGTAAGGAGTACCTGGAGGCCCTCGTGGGAGCGGTCAAGGAGTATCGAATCGATGTGATTCTCCCAATAGGGTACGAGTCGAACGTAGTAGTGTCGAAGCACCGAGACGAATTCGAGCCCATCGTGAAGTCTGCAGTCGCGCCCTGGAACAAGATGAGCATCGCTGCGGACAAGGCGAAGACCCTCGAGTTCGCGGCCCACTTGGGCATCGGCATCCCAGCGCAGTACAGACGTGTGGACGATGTCGACCGCTTCCCCGCCGTGGTCAAGGGAACCCTGGGCTCAGGGGACCTACGATACGTCCATTCGAAAGCGGAACTCGAGAGAGCAGCACGCTCGGATACGGTCATCCAGGAATACATCCCCGGGACGGGGTACGGCTACTTCGCGCTCCTCAACAACGGATCTGTCAGAGCGGAGTTCATGCACAGGCGCATCAGGGAATACCCCTCCACGGGAGGCGCGAGCACGGCCGCTGAGAGCGTGCGCGACGAACATCTGAGGGAGCTCGGCGAGACCCTTCTCACCAACCTCCAGTGGCACGGCGTCGCCATGGTTGAATTCAAGAAGGATGCGCGGGACGGGGAGTTCAAGCTCATGGAGATCAACCCGAAGTTCTGGGGTTCCCTCGACCTTTCGATATTCTCAGGGATCGAATTCCCCTACCTCACGGCCAAGATGGCAATGGACGGTGATGTCGCCCCGGTCACCTCCTATAGGTCGGGCGCGCGGTTCCATTGGCCCCTGCCATACGAGGTGCTCAACGTCTTGTCTTCAAGGAGCTCTCTCGTTCCGGTGATCCGGGACTCTCTGGATCGATCAGTGGGCAGCAACGTGAAGCGGAGCGACATCGGGCCGACCTGCTCGCAGATCGGCTACACGGTCGTGAAGGCGTTGAAAGACATGACAGGCGGAAAGGGCAGGAGGGCGGGGGCATGATCGTCGACCTCCACGTGCATTCCAGATACTCTCCCGATTCGCTGTCCAGGCCTGAGGACATCGTGAAACGCGCCGCGAAGGTCGGCCTTGATGCAGTCGCGGTGACGGATCACGACTCCATCCGCGGGGCGATCGAGGCCAGCGAGTCTAGCAAAGGGTCCAAGGTCCAGGTGATAATCGGCTCGGAGGTCACGACCAACAAGGGGGACATCATCGGCCTTTTCCTCGCGAATGAAGTGAAGTCCCACGATGCGCTGGAGGCTATATCGGAGATACACGCCCAAGGAGGGCTCGCGGTGCTGCCGCATCCGTTCCGGAGCCCGAAGCTCACCGAGGACGTGATGAGGGCGATCGACCTGATAGAAACGCACAACAGCCGAGAGCCTGAGGCGAACGATAAGAAATCGGTCTCACTTGCTGAACGTCTGGCGAAGCCCCAGGTCGGCGGAAGCGACGCGCATTGGCTTCGCGAGGTCGGTCTTTGCAGGACCATGGTTGCCGGCGATGACCTGAGACAGGGGCTCACGGAGGGCCGGACGGAGATTACCGTCAGGAGGTCGTTCATCGCCAACGAGCTCGTCACGGACGCACTCGGCGTCCTTCGCAGAAGAGCGTACGTTCGGGGCCCAGCACTCCTTGTTTGGGGGGCAATCCGGAGAATCAGATGATAGGCCGCTGCGCCCTCAGATGGTCGCGGATGGATCAGACTACCATTTCTGTTCCGACAGCCAGCTCTCCTCGGACCTCTTCAGTCGCTCCTTGACCACGATGCTTGCGGCTTCACGCACCGCCTCCTCGCTCGTGTGCTTCGGTTTCCAGCCGAGCCTCGCCATCTTCTTCGTGTCGAGGAGGAACCTGGGGACATCGCCCTTCCACCCGCCTTCGCCACCGGTGTAGTGCACCTTGACGCCCTTCAGCCTGGACTCCTCCAGAAGGATCCCCACGATATCCTTCACGGTCGTCTGGTCGGCCGCGCCGAGGTTGAAGTAGTTGAGCTTCTCCCGGGAGTGCTTCCACCCGTAGATCATCCCGTCGACGCACTCGTCCACGAGGAGGTAGGACTTCCTCTGCTTGCCGTCTCCAAGCACCTCGAGCCGCTTCGGGTCGTCGTTCAGCTTGTCAACGAGGTCCACGAGGATCCCGTGAGTGCCCCTGTGACCAACGACGTTCGCGAACCTGAATATCCAGCCCTTGATGCCGTACAGCTCCGCGTACGCCGACACGAGTCCCTCGCATGCCAGCTTCGACGCGCCGTAGAGAGAGATGGGCAGGCATGGGCCGTAGTCTTCCGGGGTGGGCAGCACCTTCGCCTTGCCGTAGATGGTCGACGTGGACGAGAACACGAACTCCTTGATGTCGTTCTTCCTCGCGGCCTCCAGGCAGTTGTACGTGGCGATTGTGTTCTGCTCGAGGTCGGTCTTGGTCGATGCGGTCCCTTTCCTGATGTCGGGGTTGGCGGCGATGTGCCACACGACATCATGGAACTTCATCTCCTTCGTGAGCGTCGAGAGGTCGAGCAGGTCCTCCTTGGCGAACCTGAAGTAGTGCTCGCCCAGGTGATGTGCGACGAACTCCTCCTTGCCAGTGCTCAGGTTGTCGTAGACCGTCACGTAGTTCCTCTTGGCCAGCCTGTCCACGACCCAGCTCCCTATGAACCCGGCGCCGCCGGTCACGAAGTGCTTCATGATGCCCCTTCAAGGGGGCTCATTGGGCAGGGGTTCTAAAAAGATTCGGGAGAACGTGTATGGCCACCGCCCTGATAGGCGCTCTAAGGAGGCGGACCGTGGTCAAGGCGATTCACGAGACGAACCCCGCATGTCCGGAGGACCAGGAGGTCGAGCAGACGGCCGGGATGTTCAAGGTGATGTATGAGCGGTTCGCCCCTTGGGACATCGGCCGCCCTCAGAGGGCCATCACCGAGCTCGAGGCCAACGGCGACATCAAGGGCTCGGTGCTGGACGTCGGCTGCGGGACCGGGGAGAACTTGCTCTTCCTTGCCTCGAAGGGCCATGAGGTCTGGGGGATAGACCTCGTGGAGAGCGCGGTCGAACGGGCGAAAGAGAAGGCGCGGGAACGCGGGCTGGAGGCGACGTTCAAGGTCCACAGCGCCTTCAAGCTGGACCTTCTCGGCAGGACGTTCGACGCAGTCATCGACTGCGGGATGTTCCATACCCTGGATGACGACGAACGCGCCTGTTTCCTGGACAACCTGCGCGCGGTTCTTGTTCCTGGAGGCGCATACCACATGCTCTGTTTCAGCGAGAGGGCCCCAACGGGTGGGCCGCGCCGCCTTTCTCAGGCCGAGATCAGGTCGGTGTTTCACGACGGCCTTGCCGTCGACCGCATCAGGGCCTCGTTCTTCGAGACGGCGCTGAGGGAGGACCCGGTGCCTGCCTGGCTGACCACGATCGTCAGGAAGTAGTCGGCCCTCTCGAGACTCAATACGGTTATCTCTAGACAATGCATACTGCCGGAAGATGTCGGTCTCCGTCGTGGTGGGCACACGCCCCGAGATCGTGAAGATGGCCCCGCTATACTTCGCGCTCAAGGCCGCGAAGCTGAGACCGCGCCTGGTCCACTCGGGCCAGCACTACGACTATCAGATGTCGAAGGTGTTTTTCGAGGAGCTCGGCCTCCCGCAGCCCGACTCGTTCCTCGACATAGGCTCCGGCCCTCCGGGAGAACAGACCGGGAAGGCCGTGATCGCGTTCGAGAAGGAGTTCATCGTCCATGAGCCGGATTGCGTGCTCGTCGAAGGGGACACCAACACGGTGCTGGCGGCAGCCCTGGCAGCTGCGAAGCGACACTTCCGGGTTGGCCACGTCGAGGCCGGGTTGAGGAGCTATGACCGTCGCATGCCGGAGGAACTCAACCGGCGGCTCACTGATCACATCTCGGATCTTCTGTTCGCGCCTACGGAGGATTCCGTGAAGATCTTGAAGGGGGAGAATGTCTGGGGCAAGATCTTCAGGACCGGGAACACTGTGATCGACGCCACGCTGATTTACCTCCCGAGGGCGATGAAGCGCTCGAGAGTCATGGGCCGGGTTCCTTGGGACAAGTTCGCACTTGCCACACTCCACAGAGCTGAGAACGTGGACGACCCCGAGACGCTCGAGAGCATGTGCCGGGTCCTGGCAGACTCGCCCGTTCCCGTCGTCCTCCCGCTGCACCCGCGGACCGACCTGAGGCTTCGCGAGTACGGCCTGAAGGACATGGTCGAGAAGTCCGGGAATGTCCTGCTGCTTCCGCCCGTCGGTTACTACGACATGCTCGTTCTCATGAAAAAAGCGCACTTCATCTTGACGGATTCCGGAGGAATCCAGGAAGAAGCCTGTTCGCCGGTGCTCAAGAAGCGGGTGTTCGTGATGCGACTCAGCACGGAGCGTCCGGAGGCCGTGAAGGCCGGGTACTGCAAGGTCGTCGGGACCGACCATGAGAAGATCCTGCCCGAACTCGAAAGGTTCGTCCGCAACCCGAGAACGAGCTTCAGGCCTTGCCCATATGGAAGTGGTAAAGCCGCAAGAATGATATCGTCGGCCCTGCGGAGGGGTCTGTAGAAATGCTCGTCCAGCAATGCTCATATAGTGCTCACGTAGTTGGCATCGAGAACTCGGGGGAGCCCACGTGAACGGCAAGCGCCTGAAGAAATGGTTCATGTTGCAGGTCTGGCGGGTGCAGCAGGTCGCTCAGATCCTCACACTCGTCCTGCTCGCTGTCACTGACTCGAAGCTACTCTGGGATGCGGTCAACTGGCGAGGGGGGATCATCGCGGACCCGTACCTTGGCCCGCTCGTAATCATGATTGCCATCGGGCTGGCCGTCTGGGCATTCGCGATATTCTGGGATCTCAGGCTGAGGATGTGGCGGGAGCAGATGAACGTCACGGTGGAAAGAAACCCGTACGCGAAGGAGCGCCTCACATCCAAAGAGGTCTTCATGTACTCAGTCTTCTACATGCCAGTCATCGAGAGCCTGGCCAAGAACGATCCTAGGATGAAGGAGTATGCGGACATTCTCGCCGCGTGGTTCAAGAAGGAGACCACTGAGGACCCCAACCTCCTGAGGGACATGAAGGAGATACTCGGTCACATAGGCTCCGACAGGGTCGACATAATCGACGCCATCAGGAACAGGAAGACCTAGACGTCATCATGTTCTGCTGAGCGCCTCCGTGACTGCTCTCTTGAAGAAGAAGCCGCTCCGAACCTTATCGCCGAGCTCGCGTGCCTTCTCTCTCAGCTCGGAATATTCGCCCTGCGTCATATTCGACACGGTCTCCGCAAGCTCGTCGTGAGCTTTGAAATGGATTCCCACGCGGTATTTGTCGACTAGATGGCTGAGATAGCCGAAACGGTCTGAAACCAGGACTGGAAGCCCCGCGGCCATGTACGCCGAGAACCTGGATGTGCTCGTATACTCGCGGTACTCGTCACTTCTCGGGTCGCCTTCTGAGTCGATGAGGCCGAAGTGGGCCTTGTCGCATAGATAGTCCTCAAATGCCTCCCGTGGTACGAAGCCGTTGTAGGTCAGGTCTTGCCTGCCAAGCCCGTTGATCCACTCGCCATCCCGTCCGAAGAACTCCCATCGGACGTTCTGTCTGTGCGGGAGCTCGGGAACCCATTCTCCCAGAATCTCCCGTCTTGCGGAGCCTCCCGCACCGACGATTATCCTCGGGTCGAGGAAGGGTTTTGTGTCCGGGGGGACCTTTCGAGCCCCGTAGTCCAGTATCTCGAACTCGATGAATCTGTCCTCTGGCATCGCGCACCTGCTCGCCAGCAGCTCCTTCATCTTTGCATTGAAGACGCAGATGTAGTCGAATTGGCCCATGACCGAACACTCGGTCGCCACCGCCTTCTTGTCCAATACGCCCGCACTGAGTGCGCGTGACGACATCTGTTCGATCGGCAGGTCGATGACATACAGCACGGCCCTCGTGTGTGGACTGCGTCGTCTCGTGAATGCAATCGCTTTCGCCGCAATCGAGCGCAGCTTGTAGGACGAACGAAGTGGGGGGCAGAAGTAGGGGTACATGGCGAGGAAGACGCTAGAGCGCCTCCATGCGGTATACATCCTCATGAAGTACGTCGGAGAGCTCCGCGAAGAAGTGGCGACGGTCCTAAAGCCGAGCTCCCTGGAGAAGGTTGCACCATCCAGCATCGTTTGCCGCGAGGCCGCGGAGATGTTCTGGTTGGGGATCATGGGCGTGAAGTACACCTTGTCTTTCGTTGGTGCAGGGTCGTCCACGACCGTTGCCATGCGTTCTGTGACTAATAAGATTGTGCAATTGGCTCTACTGGACTTGTTCGGATGATAGTTTCATTACAGGGACGAGCCAATACCCGCCCGGTCCTGGATTTGGCGCAGCCGAAGGTGCTCGTAGTTGGCGGCAGCGGATTCATTGGTAAGGCGCTGCAGGCAGCGGCGCTGGACCGGGGAACGGGCGATCTCTTCGATTTCACCTACTACAGCCATCCCCATGAGATCAAGGACTGCTTCACGAAGGTCAAGCTCGACCTCTCGCATCATGCGGGAGCAGCCCACGTGGCGACCGAGTACAAGACGGCGATCTACGTCACGGGGAATTCGAATGCCGCGATATCGAGGAGTGACCCTTGGACCGACCTTACCATGAACGTTCGCCATCTCCTGAACTTCATCAGGTACTTCCGGGGGAACCTCGTGATGCTCTCCTCGCAGGCGGTGTACTACGGCCTCGACGGCAAGCAGCGCGAGGACGTGAACCATGTCCCCGTCGTCCCATACGGAATCTCGAAGAGGATGGCCGAGGACTACGCCGAGTACATGACGGAGATGGGGTACCTCGAGAAGCTCTGGATCTTCCGGCTCAGGTACGCGTTCGGCCAGGGAGAGAAGCCGAGCAGGCTAATGTCGATGTGCAACCTCGCGGCCCTGAAGGGCGGCGCAGTGCAGATCCACGGCACCGGGAAGTCGATCATGAACCCTCTGCCTGCGGAATGGGTGGGTGAGGTGCTCATGAGGGCGGCGGAAACACTCGCCTTCGAGCGCGAGAGGACCATCAACATCACGAACCTGAACTCCCCTGACAAGATGACGGTCCTCCAGATGGTCGAGGAGTTGGCCGACGAGAGGCCCTTCAACTACACACTTTCGGGGAAGGAGGAGTGGCCCGTGAACTTCTGGGGAGACACCGAATCGCTCACAGGCCAGCTGAAGATCTGGAGGTTGTCATTCCCTAACGTCGCTAGTGAGCTGCGGAAGCGGTTCGCGGATATGGAATACGAGCCGCTGGCCACCTCGAAGAAGTCGGACGAGGGCCACGCCCACAAGCAGACTTCCGTCAAACGCGATTGAGATAGGAGTCGATCAGCTTCGCGATCCTTCCGCTCGCCCCGGGCGGGCCGAAGATCTTCCTTCTGTAGCCAGACGGTTCGAAGTGGGCGATCGCCTGCAGTATCCTCTCGGGATCTGCTCCGACGAGGGTGTTCCACTTCTCGTTGACGGTCTCCACCCACTCGGTGGTCTCCCTCAAGGTTATGCACGGGACGCCGAGGATGTAGGCCTCCTTTTGTATCCCGCCGGAATCGGTCAGGACCCGCTTGGCGTTCGTCTCGAGCCATACCGTGTCCATGTGGCCTAGTGGCTTGCTGACAGTGATGTTCTTCGGGAAGCCCTCGTTCATCCCGAACTCCTTCATCAGCTTCGAGGTGCGCGGATGGGCCGGGAACACCGTCCGAACCCCGCTTGAGCCAATTGCAGAGATGATATTCTGGAGGTTGCCCTTCACATCCGTGTTGGACGGCCTGTGTACCGTGAGGAGCTGGTATTCCCCCTTCTTCAGGCCGAGCTGGGTCAGGATCTTCGAATGCCTCTCCGCGGCCTTCCTGCTCTCGTCGAGCGCGTCGAGCATCACGTCGCCTACGACGTGGACCCCTTCGGTGATCCCCTCTCTCTTCAGGTTGTTCTTTGAGTCGTCGCTGGGGCAGAACAAAAGGGCTGATATGTGGTCCGTCAGGACCCTGTTGATCTCCTCGGGCATCGTCCTGTCATAGCTCCTGAGGCCAGCCTCGACGTGCGCCACTGGGAGGTTCATCTTCGCGGCCGCGAGCGCCCCGGCAAGAGTGGAGTTCGTGTCTCCGAAGACCACCACGAGGTCCGGCTTCTCCGCTATGAGGACCTTCTCCAGCGCGATGAGCATCTTCCCGGTCTGCTCCCCGTGCTCCCCGGACCCGATGCCCAGGGAGTGGTCCGGCTTGGGTATCTTGAACTCGGAGAAGAAGTTCCCGGCCATCTCCTGGTCATAGTGCTGTCCGGTATCGATGAGCACCTCCCGGTGGAGCTTCCTGAGCTCCCTGGAGAGCGGTGCCAGCTTGATGAACTGCGGACGGGCACCGACTATGGAGGCGACCTTCATATTCGAACCTGTCCGCTCCGATGGGAAGGTGCGGATATATCGCTTTCGGAGGACGTCAGTGGCCGCCTATAGGTTGGCCTGCTGACCCGCGCTTTCGTCAGCATCCGCGGAATCCACGAGGCCGGCCAATCGGCTGATCTTGCTCTCCCGCATCATTGCGAAGGTCCTTACTGTGATCACCGCGTACTGCAGGAAGAGAGCGGCCACGAGGAGCCAGAAACCAATCGACGGTCCCATGACCAGCTCGTGCACCTCGGTGTACCCGCCTCCCAGGGGCACCTCGTAGCTTGAGCTTCCCCAGAAATCGACCTTGGAAACCCCGAGGTAGTAGAACAGTTGAGAGGACGTTAAGGCGCTGCCAATTCCTTCAACAAAGGCAACGATCGATGAGATGCCTATGATGCTCCCCGCGAGCCCGATGATCAGGCTGAGCAATCTGAGATTCACGAATATCGCACAGATGAACAAGAGCCCTGCGCCGATCCAGGCGAGTCGGAGCCCCTCTTCGAGATTGAAGAATGCACCTGGCTGCCGGGTCGGTTGGTCAGCGTAGCTCATGTATATGGGCGTGCTGTCTTCATTCTGGCAGAATAGACAGAAGTCGCTGTGTAAGGTCATTGTAATGGTTGTGGTCTGCGTGGTGTGGCCGTCGGAGTACACCGCTTGAGTGTGCGAAATCGACCACATCTCCTGGCTAGGGACGAATACGATGACAATCACCACGATTGTGGCGAGCAGGACCGTCCTACCCATCCACATCGAATTCTTCGCCGTTTCCAAGTCCCCCAGCTCGTATGTCCCTGGGCACATAAATACATCTGGACCGCCGTGCCAGGATACCCAGGGAAAAGGTTAAGAACGGCAGACCTTGATTGATTCCCCCGGTGATTAGCCTGGAAACGCCCACACAAGCCCCACAAGCGTCGAGGCGGAGCACGTACAACGGCTACGAGAGCATGTCGATAGCTGTTCTCGTTATCGCGTTCGCGGTGGCCGTCCTGGTCGCGTGGTTGGCGGGAGGATGGATACTCGTTATACCCGTCTTCCTCGTCGAAGCGGGGATGTACTACGTCGTCCTCGGCATGATCTCGCGTGGCATGGAAGTCACCAGATCTTCGAAGGGCAACGGGATGTTCTTCGTCTTCTGGGGCGGGACGATGGCGCTCATCGGCGTCGAGTGGCTCGCGGCCGGCACATTCCCGGGGAACGGCGTCCTGCTGTTCGTGATATTCATCCTGTGGATCGGCCTGTTCGCGCTCATGCTCTCTCTGCCGAGGATGAGGAGATCGTACCATCCGCCGCAGTAGGCCCTCCTGATTTCGAGGCCGAAACCGTTTCCGGTTTTTCACAATCTCGGATTCGCAGCCAAAGTCAATTAGGGCTAGCGCCATTCGGTGCCGTTCGAGAGCGTGGGCCCTTTGGAGAATCACTCGGTCAAGTTCAGGGAGTACGTCCCGGAGGACCTTCCGTCCTGTGTAGGGCTTGCGCGAGAGGCGTGGCCGTTGCGGTCCGGTCTGGCTCTGAACGCTCGCGCAGATGAGCTGATCGGGACGTGGATCGGCTCCGTGGTGGACAGCGCGACCTACGCCGAGGTCGCAGAGGACGAGCACGGCATCATCGGCATGCTCTTCGCGGAAGTCAGAGGGCAGCCTGCTAGGAGGGAGAGGCGCAGCACGTACGGCATCGAGGTCGGGATGTTCTTCAGAGGGCTCGCGGGGGACTACGGGAACACGGTCAAGACGGTCAGGTTCCTCGCGAGCTTCATCATGACGGAGCTCAAGCTGCTGGTGAACCGGCAGGGGACCGACGCTGAGATCTCGATGCTCATAGTCCAGGAGGAGCACAGGGGCAGGGGTCTCGGAAAGCAGCTGGTCGACAGATTCATCGAGGCGTCGAGGGCGAAGGGCGTGAAGTCTATCTCGCTCTACACGGACGATCAGACGAGCAACTGGCAGTTCTACGAGATCCTCGGGTTCAGGCAGGTGGCGAAGTTCTACGACAACGGGTCGTCGCGCTACGCCGGCAAGCACGCGAATGCGCTGATCTACAGGCTCGACATCTAGGCGTTGAGAGCCTCAGGGGCCTCATCAGGCAATCCGTCGATGTGGATTCTCTGGACATCCGTCCCGTGAAGGGAGTCCGTCCTGGTGACGAACCTGAGATCCCCGGTCGAGACGTCGAAGTCGACATAGAACACGTTCCTCGCGTCGATCACGGGCAGCACCCGCGCCTCGAGAGCGTACGGGTCCTTCGCGCGGATCAGCTCGTGGCACTTAGGGCAGAGGCCCCTGTCGATCGCGACGCTCTCGCCACACGAGGGACAGTTCAGGCTCGGGTCGTTGTCAGGGTCGAACTTCAGGTCCACAAGAAGCCCGACTATCCCTTCGTCCTCATGATACTGTTCGCGAGCCTCGGCACTTTCCGAATCGATGTCGGGTTCGTCCTAAGGGCTCTCGCGGGTACTGTCGCCGTCAGCGTCCCGATATCGCCATGGCTCGTCATTAGCGTCTTCCTGCTGGCTCTGTTCCTCACGTTCGGAAAGAGGAGGCACGAACTCGCGGTGCTCGGG